>Ga0074195_1000950_pt1 | contig 46885 bp, 43 predicted proteins | sample EPASupsiteHSE623_FD_64525 | JGI IMG/M metagenome (GOLD analysis project Ga0074195, IMG submission 64525) | Bioremediated contaminated groundwater from EPA Superfund site, New Mexico - Sample HSE6-23 | ecosystem: Environmental > Aquatic > Deep subsurface > Groundwater > Contaminated ...
GAGGCGGTGAGCGCGAGAATGATGGATGAGGGGCCGGAGACTGGCAGGACCGGTATTCCCTTGGAATGGGCGAAGGAAACGAGGGCAGCTCCCGGATCGGCGATGCAGGGCATTCCCGCCTCGGTGAAGAATCCGCAGTCGCGGCCGTCGAGCGCTTCCGCGAGGAGTCCGGGAATATCTGACTCGCTGCTGTGCTCGTCCAGAATTTTCATGGAAAGCCTTTCCATTGACTCCTTATCCTTAAGCCTCGAGAGAAGCCGAAGCGCGGTACGTTCCGATTCCACGATAAAGAAATCCAGCGAGCCGAGAAGGCGCAGGGCTTCGGCGGGCAGGGACTGCGCGAGTTTGACGGGAGCCCAGCTTTCCGCTTCATAGGGCTGAAGGGGAGCGGGGAGGAGATAGAGTTTCCCTGGCGTTTTTCCGCTCATGAGAACAGCCTTTCAAAAGCTTCCTCGAGCAGCGATAGGAACAGGCGGCGGTCGAACCAGTCCTGGCTTTCAAAGGCGCTCATGTAATCATCGATGATGGCTTGTACTTCCTTGGACGCCGAAGAAGTCTTCTTACCCGCGATGGACATTTCCCTATCCTTCAGGCGGAATGCCTGAACGCCGGCGAATGCGAGTCTGAAATCCTCTATCTTTCCTCGCTCGATATTGGCTATGCAGACGAAGGATGCCGTTTCACGACCTGGAAACTGCCCGAGACCAAGCTTTCGGTGGAATATGAAGTTATACGAATATAGGGGAATTCTTACTCTGGAGAGCAGCGCCATCCGCGGGAAACTCGGCTTTCCTTCCTCGCCGCACAAATGAGATACGCTGGCCCAACGGGTCCCCGAAGGAGTCTTGAGTTCCACCTGCGCGTCCATGCAGGCCAAATAAGGCCACAAATCCATGAAACGGGAACGGCAGCAGAGGTTGCCCCCAATCGTCGCGACATTCCGGATGGCATGATTGGCGATGGAATCGATTATTTCGGGGAGGGGATCGGGGAGCGTGCCTGGAGTAAGCGACAGCAGGCCGGTGAGGGTCGTGCAGCAGCCCAGTTCGATGAATTGTTCCGTACGGATGGTTTTCCTTAGTTCCTGAACTTTGGCTATGGACGCTACCTGAGCGGGAAATTCAAGGGCTCGCGTCGTCTGCGATCCGACGATTTCAGTCCCGCCGGCCAGAATCTGGATTTCGGGATTGGCGCGAATGAGCGTGAGAATCTCAGCCGTCGAAGTTGGGTAGTATGGCTCACTTATCCGCACGATTGAATTTCCTTTTATTGCGCATTTCCGCAGCCATGCCTACCGCTTTTACGAGCGAGACCGGATCCGTACAGGAGCAGGCAACCATGTCCAGCTGTTTCAGAATTTCTTTCTCTTCGGGAAGCGGGCTGCGTCCAAGGAGGTCGAGAATGGCCATGATCTTCCCTGTTCTGCAGAAAGCGCAGGGAAGCGCCTCGGCTTTCTCCATAGCCAGGATGATCTCCTTGACGTCGGGCATATCCTTGAACGCCTCATAGCTCTGTATGGTGGATCCTTTCGCCTTGAAGGCGGGGACGAGACAGGAAAGAACGAGGCGTCCGTCCATAAATATGAAGCAGCGGCCGCACTTGCCCGAAAGGCAGTCGGGAAGAAGGCTGGAAAGGGAAAGCTCGTCGCGCAGGACATCGACGAGTCGATCGCCGCTTCGCGCCTGGAGATGTTTCGGTTCGCCGTTCACATTCAGGTCTATGATCATGTGGTCTCCAGGAGCTTTAGAATTTCGCTCCCCTGAAGGGGCAGCTGGCGAGGCTCCACGCCGAGCGCCTGGGTCAGGGCACTGTAGAAAGCGGCCGGCACGGTGATGAAAGGCAGTTCACCCAATCCGCGCGCCACGCTAGTCTTTTCTGATTCAATAAATTCTATGCCGATGGTTGGAAGATCCAGAAGACTCAGGTTCCGATCGCGAAGATATTCCTCGCTCTCTATGCCTTCAGGATTGAAGTCTGCTCCCGTGCATAGGTTGAGAGCGGCTATTATTGAAGAACGGAGTGAGGAAAGCGCCTTCTCCTTGGAGACGATCCTGCCGGCGTCGACGACCATCCAGACCGCGAGAGGCTTCGGCTCGCCGCTGATCGTGTCGATTTCGACCTCAACGGCCGTGCCGCACCATGAAGCCGAATCCAGGAAAATATTTCCCTGCGCCGGACTCTTGTCGAGGCCAGGGTTTTTAGGCGAGCGCGTCTGTACCTTCGCGACGATGGGCAGGCTTTCCCTGAAACGCTTTTTCTGGATTGCCTTGCAGGTTCTTTCGATCAGCTTGTTTACCGTTGAAGCGCCGCGCGACAAGGTTAATGGACCGCAGGGATTCGTCCTGTCCGTATCGGGGGGAGAAAAATGTATGGTCTCGGGCGGAATCGAGAGGAGGGCTGAGGCTGTCGTCTTCCACATCGCCTTGAGGCTTTCCGAGCCGATGGACGCCTGAGTGTTAATGATGAGATCCAGGTCCCTGTCGAGGGTTGTTTCGACCGAATAGGCATTCATCGAGGGTTGATTGGAAAAAGTCTGTCCGGTTTGATAGCCCACCGTGAGGGCGATGCCGCGGACGATGCCTTCCCGGCATCCAGGATCCCTTTTTTTAACAAGTTCGTAGCTGGCGTACTTTCGTCGATAATCTGAAATCTTTTCTAGCTTCTTGTGAATTTTCGCGAAGGGGATCTCATAGTCGAGAGGTTTGCTTCCGAAGTTGGATGAACCTTTAGCGAGCATATTCAGCGTTTTAATCTCGGCGGGAGTCTTGCCTAATGTTTTCGCGAGATGATTCAGGTGCGATTCGATGGAGAAAAAGGCATGCGTCGCGCCGATGCTCCCCATGGCGCCTAGAGGAATGATGTTGCTCTTGATGGCATAAGCTTCGAGCCGTATCGAAGGGCAGGCGTAGATGCCTGTGATTGCGGCGGCGGCTTGGTGGACAAGTTCCCGCGCCAGGGGATTGTAGATGCCGATATTGATGATGATCTTGATGTCGAGGGCCTGAAGCTTGCCCTGTTCATTGGTGGCCGATTTTATCGTAACAGCGCTCCGAGCCTGTTTGGGGGTGCGAAGGAAATCTTCCTTTCGTGTATACAGCAGCTTTACGGGCTTTTTGCAGACCTTGGCCGCTATGGCTGCCTGGCAGGCCACGATTGAGGGGAACCATAGGCGGCCGTCGAGCGATCTGCCCAAATCGGTAGGCCGCACGACGATGTCCGTTTCAGGCACTCGCATGATGGCGGCCACGGATCTTCTCACGTCAGAAGGCCACTGCGAGGCGCAGTAAATGGCCATCTTGTCATATTCCCAGTTGGCGATGGCTCCCATGGGTTCGCTGTAATGGTGATCGAAAATTCCGTTCCGGTAGACCGCGCGCTCTATATGTTGGCTTTTTTCAAAAGCTAGGTCGATATCCCCATAGTCGATCGCGTATTTATAGCCGATCTGCGAGGAAGAGAAGCTTTCCCATTCCAGCTGGGGTTCTTCCTCTTCGTATTCGACTGCCACGGATCCAGCGAGTTCGTCGCATATCGCCGCGTCCGGTCCCGTGATCAATCCGAGAGCCTCGCCTTTGTAGGAAACGGTCTTTTCGGCGAAGAGGTAAAAGTCATCGCCAAAGATTAGAGGTATGTCTTCCTCCATGATATCCGAGGCGATGAGGCAGCGATATCCTGCGGGAAGCTTAGGCCGGGTAATCTTGAAATTTTTAGCCCTGACGACGGTGGAACGAATCGTGGAAGCGTACAGCATGCCCGGGAACTGCATGGAGCTGAGGAGGGGCAATGCTTCGGAAGCGTTCTTTTCCGTCAATGGCCCGCCTCCTCGGCCATTTCCTTCGCAGCATTCTTTGCCGTATCCTCGGCCTTATCCTTGACCGCTTCCAGGATTTCGAAACCGAGGTCGAACGTTATGGGCGAATCGGTCATCTCGAACTTGATCTTGGCTCTTCGTTTTCTCTTATCAACCTTGATGATACGGCCTTCCAGCCCCATCATCGGTCCCTGGATCACCTTTATGCGGTTGTTTTCATCGAAAGATACGAGCGAGGAGCCAATCTCCCTGCCGAAGGAGAGAAGGTGGCGTATGATCTCCGAATCCCTGTCGCTCAAGGGCTTGATGCCGTCGGTGGCCGGCAGTACGCGCGCGAAGTGTCTCGTGCGCCTGAAAATCCTAATGAGTTCGGCGGAAGGTTTGTCCTCAGGGTACTGAAAAAAGACATATCCCGGGAAAAGACAGTTCATGAGAAAAACAACCTTGCCTCTTCGTCTGGATTTGAGCTTTTTTTTGATGTTGTAAAGCGGCTGATCGGGTCGGGTTTTTGAGAAAAGTTCAATAAAGTCATCTTCCCTGCCGGTCATCACCTGGATAGCGAAAAAATTCATGGTCTGCCTTTTAGTAGCATTCTTTACCGGCGTACATTGTAGGATGGAACGGCCGATTTTGCAATGCGAAGCTCTAGGAAGCTATAGACAGCCGCAACCTTTGACAAGAACTGAAGGGCCATACTATCATTCCTCCATGGCAGAACTTACAAGACCTGAGCGCGTCGCCGAACTAGAAAAGCTCATCGTGACGCATCAGCGGCTATACTATAACGCCGAGCCGGCGATCAGCGACGAAGAATTCGACGCGCTCTGGTCTGAACTGGAAGACCTGGATCCGGCCAACGCGCTTTTGCGAAGGATTGGCGAGGACAAGGCCGACGGCTGGCCAAAAGTCAGACATACCATTCCGATGGGAAGCCAGGCTAAGGCTACCGATCCCGACTCCTTCGAAGCCTGGGCCAATAAGATGAAGTTCGAGAAGTATATCGTACAGTACAAGATGGATGGGGCGAGCCTGGAAATCCAGTATCGAAACGGCCTTCTCGTCCGCGCGGTGACGCGAGGGGACGGAACGATAGGCGACGACATAACTCCGAACGCCCGCAGGATGATCGGGCTGCCCGCTACCTTGCCTTCGGCCTTTACGGGCGGCGTGCGCGGTGAAGTTCTCATGCCCAGGCGCGTTCATGACGAAAAATACGCCGACAAGGCCAATTGCAGGAACGCCGCCAACGGAATCATGAAGCGCAAGGACGGCGTCGGCTGTGAAGACTTGGCTGTCATCTGTTACGATGCCACCGGAAGCGTCGGTTCCCCGAAGGAGAAGGATCTATTCAGCGATGTGGACGCTCCCGCCGAGGAATCCTCTCCTTTTTCGAACGAAATGGAAAAGCTCGACTGGCTCGCCAGGATGGGTTTTTCGGTGGTTGCGACACGGGTTTTCGAGAACGTAAAGGAAGTGGTCGACTACAGGGGCAGGATAATGGCATTGCGCCCCAGCCTGGAGTACGATATTGACGGCCTCGTCGTAAAAGGCCTCGCCATCGACGAGGAAGATCTCGCGAAACCCCGACCTGAAAAGCAGATAGCCTTCAAGTTCAGCCCCGAAGAGGCGGTAACAAGGCTGAAAGCCATCGAATGGAGCGAATCGGGATCCCTTTATACGCCCATCGGCATCGTCGATCCGGTGCGTCTCGCCGGCACCACAGTCCAGCGCGCCAATCTCTGCAATCCCGACATGATCCGTTCCATGAAGCTGAAACTAGGTTCCCTGGTCGTGATAACCAAACGCGGCGAAATCATACCCAAGATCGAGACGCTCGTGGAAAATCCGCCCGAAGCCTCCGACATCGAGCAGCCCAGCGTCTGCGGAACCTGCGGAACGCCCTTGGTCGATGAGGGGACGAGGCTTTTCTGCCCGAACGAGCTTTGTCCCAAGAAAGAGCTCCACCGAGTGGAAAAGTGGCTCACCATCCTGGATATAAGGGATTTCGGCTCGGCCCTTGTAAGGCGGCTTCATGAGGCGGGGAAGGTGAAGACTATCGCCGATCTCTATAGCCTCACCGTCGAGGAAATGCAGGGGATCGAGCATATGGGGAAGATTTCGGCGCAGAAGGTGCTCCGCAATCTACATGCCGTCAAGGAAGTCAGCCTTGCCGAGTTCATCGCGGGATTCGATCTGGAAAACGTCGGCCTCCTCGTGGCCGACAAGCTTGCGAGGGGAGGATTCCCGACTTTAGCTTCCTTGTTCGGCGCGACCGATGCCGATCTCATAAAGATAGACGGCATCGCCGAGACGATGGCCGCCAGTATCATCAAGGGACTTGCCGCGGTGAAGGACGAGATGAAGCTCCTTCTTGAAGGCGGCGCCGTAATTATCAAGGAATCCGCCCTCGTTTCGGATCGAGAGGTTCCCGGGAACCCGATCGCAGGCAAGAGCTTCTGTTTTACCGGGGAACTTCGATCGATGAAAAGACCCGAAGCCGAAAAGAAAATCAGGGATTTCGGGGGCACGGCCAAATCATCGGTCGTGAAAGACCTGGACTTCCTTGTCACCAACGACCCCGGATCGGGATCCGACAAGAACCGTAAGGCGAGGGGATACGGAGTGACCATCATCGGCGAGGATGAGCTGCTCGCCATGTTTGCCGCTTCGCAGCCTTGAACGACAGAGCCCCGAAGCGATAGTATCGGATAACCTTAGCGATGATTGCGGAGAAACATGCGATGACCGATATCAAGAGACTTTGGAAAGAGCGCGTCCACCAGGCGCTGCGTGAGATGGCGGCGAGCTGCGGCCTGGATGCCGCGGCCATATGCCTGGACGCCATCGTCGTGGAATTCCCTCCCAAGCCCGAACTGGGCGACATAGGCTTTCCGATGTTCGGCTACGCCAAGCTGATGAAAAAGAGCCCCGCGGCCATAGCGTCGGAATTGGAAAGACTGCTGGGAGCTGAGAAGGACGGCTTCTCCGGAAGAAGCGGCTCGACCGGAGAAAGCGGAACCGCGAAGGCGGTCGGACCCTATCTCAATGTCTTCCTGAACCGCGCCGCCGCGGGCTCCGAAATACTTCTGCGCGGCGAAAGCTCCGACTGGAATTCCTCCAAACCCATGGCCGGCCGCAAGGTCATGATCGAATTTTCCTGCCCCAATACGAACAAACCGCTTCACTTGGGCCACCTGCGCAACAACATCCTCGGAGAGTCTCTCTCCAGGATCACCAAGGCGGCCGGCGCCGATGTGAGGAAAGTGAACCTCATCAACGACCGCGGCGTCCACATATGCAAGTCGATGCTCGCCTACATGGCTTATGGCCAGGGGCATAGTCCCGAGGACGAAGGGCTCAAAAGCGATCACTTCGTGGGCAAATACTATGTGCTCTTCAATACCTTGAAGGCCGAGGACTCCAAGGCCGAGGAAAAGGCCCAGGAGCTTCTGCAGAAGTGGGAAGCGGGCGATCCCGAGGTCATCGCGCTTTGGAAAAAGATGAACAAGTGGGCCGTGGACGGTATCAAGACCACCTATGCCCGGCAGGGTGTGGATTTCGACGCCTACTACTATGAGAGCCTCACCTACATGAAGGGCAAGGACAAGGTCCTCGAGGGCTTGCGGGAAGGCATCTTCTATCGGGAGGATGACGGTTCGGTCTGGGTCAATCTCGAGGATATCGGCCTCGACAGAAAAGTTCTGCTGCGCAAGGACGGAACGAGCATCTATATCACCCAGGACATAGGCACGGCCATCTACCGCCATGCCGACTGGCCCTTCGAGCAGCTCATCTACGTGGTGGCCAGCGAGCAGCAGTATCATTTCAAAGCCCTTTTCGAGATCCTTAAAAGGCTTGGCTACGATTGGGCCGCCAACCTCTACCATCTAGCCTACGGGCTCGTGAACCTTCCGTCGGGAAGAATGAAGACAAGGGAAGGCACGGTGGTGGACGCGGATGATCTCATCGACGAGCTGGCGAGCCTGGCTGAGAAGGAAATCGTGGCCAAGGGCCGCGACGCGACGGTGGGCGACGTTAAGACCGTCTCCGAGAAGGTCGCGCTGGGAGCCCTTCATTACTATCTCCTCCAAACCTCCCCCACGAAGGACATGCTCTACGATCCGGAACAATCCCTTTCCTTCACGGGGAATACAGGCCCCTACATCCAGTACATGGGAGCCAGGGCCAGCTCCATCCTTCGTAAATACGGGCAGGGCGAGGGAAACGCGCGGAATGGGACCGTGTCGATGGCGGCCCTCTCGAGCGACGCCGACTGGAACCTTATACGCAGGCTGACCTCCTTCCCCGAATCCCTCGAGCTCGCGGCGAGAACCAAGGAACCTTCGGTTATGGCGGCTTATGCCCACGATGTAGCCTCGGATTTTTCTTCCTGGTACAGGGACAACCAAGTGCTGAACAGCCCCGATCCCGATCTTTCAGCCAGCAGGGTCGCGCTTGTGAGAGCAGTCAAGGCCACCCTCGAAGCCGTATGTGAAATGCTCTGCATTCCCTTTCTTGAAGTGATGTGAGAGGGAAGAAAGGCCATAAGCGTAGATTCCACGTAACATTAATCTGCCTATGGGTTGACATCCTGGGCCCGCGCGGTGTATAAAACTGCGCTACGTATGGATTTTTGACGAGGATAGCAAAGATGTATGCAGTTGTAGAAATTAACGGAAAACAATATCGCGCCGAACAAGGCAAAGCCCTGACGGTGGACAGGATCGACGAAGAAGCAGGCTCGAACGTTTCGTTCGACAAGGTTCTTCTGCTCTCCGGAGAAGCCGGAGTGAAAATCGGCAGTCCCTATGTCGAAGGCGCCAGCGTAAAGGCTGTCATCGACGCGGAGATAAAGGCCGACAAAGTCATCGTGTTCAAGTACAAGCCCAAGAAGGACTACAGGCGAACGCAGGGACACAGACAGCGCTACACGGTACTCAAGGTTCAGGAAATTATCGGCGCCTGACGCGCCAAAAGCATAGGGGAGAATATCATGCCACACAAGGGTGTAAATGGTCGCGACTCGAATCCTCAGCATCTTGGCGTTAAGAAGTTTGCGAACGAGGCGGTTCTCGCCGGTTCCATCATCGTCAGGCAGCGGGGCAGCAAGATCAATCCGGGACTCAATGTCGGAATCGGCAAGGACGATACGCTTTTCGCCCTCGTCGACGGAATGGTTTCCTTCAAGGAAGTCAAGGGCAAGAAATTCGCCCAAGTCGAGCCTTTCCCGGCTGAATAATTCGAATACGGAATATTTCCGTGCCGCGTTCTGCGGCACGGCCAGGAGCCGCTCGATGTCGGGCGGCTCTTTTTGCGTCTTGCCGCATGGCATTCGAATTGGTATTTTCTCTTAACGGAGTCACTTGTGATAAAATTCGCGGATGAGGCGACGATTACCGTCGCATCGGGAAAAGGCGGCGATGGCTGCGTAGCGTTCCGGCGCGAAAAGTACATACCCATGGGCGGTCCTTCCGGCGGCGATGGCGGAAAGGGCGGCGACGTCATCTTCCTCGTTAAAAGCAATGTCAGAACCCTTTCCTTCCTGCGCTTCAGGCAGACATTCAAGGCTCAGAACGGCATCCCCGGCATGGGCAGGAATATGCACGGCAAGGACGGCGAGGATATCGTCATTCCCGTACCTCCGGGCACCGTCGTCAAGGACGCCGAAACGGACGAAATCATCAAGGATTTCGGTTCCGCTTCAGGCGGCCGAAGCGTGAAAGAAGGCGAAAGCTGGGTTTTTCTCAAGGGCGGAAAGGGCGGCTGGGGTAATACGCATTTCAAGAATTCCGTAAACCAGGCCCCGAAAATTTCGATGCCGGGACAGCCGGGCCATGAGAGGAAACTCAAGATAGAGTTGAGCCTCATCGCCGACGTAGGCTTGGTGGGTTTCCCGAACGCCGGCAAATCAAGTCTCCTGGACGCTTTTACGAACGCGCGACCTAAAATCGCTCCCTATCCTTTCACGACCAAGATTCCGAACCTGGGGGTTCTGAGCCTCCACGACCGCGACATAATCCTGGCCGACATTCCCGGCATCATAGAGGGCGCGCACGACGGCGCCGGACTGGGAATACGGTTCCTGAAGCACATAGCCCGCACGGCCTGTCTCGCCTTTCTAGTTGACCTGTCCGATGAAAACTGGAAAAGCGCCTTCACCGTCCTTAAAAGTGAGTTGCAGTCGTTCTCGCCGGTGCTTGCGCAGAAATCCAGAATCATCATAGGGACGAAGCTCGACCTGCCCGAGGCTAAGGAGCGCTTCTCGGAATTCGCGGCCCAGTTCCCCGGCGAGACCATCTTCGGAATTTCCGTTTTCAGCACCGAGGGGCTGGATGAGCTGAAGGAAGCACTTTTCCGGCAGGTTGTCGATTACGAGAAAGCCAGCGAAAAGGAAAAGGCGAACGGGATGACAGGCGGATTTTTCGACACGAGCACTTTCGATACGGACACTTTCGATAGCGGAGCCAGCGCTGTCGGCGACAATGCGGCAGGCAATGACGGGGCGGGAGAGGATCAGCTCAGGTGAAAACCGCCATCTTCGGTGGGACGTTCAATCCGGTTCATATCGGCCATCTTGTCATAGCCGAGGAAGTGCTCGCTCAGACCGACTGCGATAGGATACTCTTCATACCAGCCTATAATCCTCCGCATAAGAGTATAGATGACCCCGGTCCCGCCCTTCGGCTGGAGATGCTGGAGAAGAGCGTACAAGGCAATCCAAGATTCAGCGTCAGCGACTGCGAAATCCGCAGGTCGGGCGTTTCCTACAGCATAGACACCATCCGCTATCTTGTCGGCAATGGTCTCGTCGAAGCCAAACCCAGCCTCATCATGGGCGACGATCTCATAGCGGGCTTTGACGGCTGGAAGGAAGCGGATGCCATTCTGCGCGAGAGTTCCCTTATCGTCGTGCACCGGCTTTCCGATACCAGACTCCCCATGAACCATTCCCATCGCTATATCGACAATGCGATATTCCCTGTGTCGTCCACGATTGTCAGGGAAAAAATCGCCCACAAGAAAGCCTGGCGCTATCTGGTGCCCGAAGCCGCGCGGAAGATCATCGAGGAGCATGGACTGTATGGACTCCAGAAGTCTTGAACCTCTTGTCCGCGGCAATCTGAACGAATTCTGCAAGCCCTCGCGGATCGAGCATTCGCTGTCGGTGGCGACGATGGCTTCCAGACTATGCCTCCGGTTTGGGCTGGATCCCGAGGATGGCTACGTCGCCGGTCTCGCTCACGATCTTATGAAGGACAAGCCCGTGGAATTCCAGTGGGAACTGGCCAGGGAGGCCGCTTCCGAGCCCGGTCTCGACTTTATCGCTTCCGTCGTTAGCCGCATGGATGAGGAAAGGTCATTCGCCGATAAAATAATCCACGGTCCCGCGGCGGCAGTCTTCCTCCGTCGCGAGCGCGAGCTTCGGAACCATGACATGCTCGAAGCCGTGGCCCTCCATTCGTCGGCGTCAGCGTCCATGTCAGAGCTCGCCAAGATAATTTTCGTAGCGGACAAGATGGAGCCGCGGCGCGCTTACATCGCGCAGGCGGAATTGTCCCAGGTCGATATCCTTGACCTGGACGCTCTTCTGCTTTACGCGCTGAACTTGAGCATGGGCTGGCTCAGGAAAAATGACCACGCTATTGCCCAAAGCACTCTCGACTTATACAATGCCCTCACGATGAGTGATAACTGAGATGAGAAAGATCAGATTCAATAAAAGCCATATTCTTCTATGGGTAATTCTGGCGCTTTTCGCCTCCGCTGTCGTCGTCGGCGCCGTGGCGCTGAGGGCTGAGAGTCTTTCGATGCAGCTGAAGACCGACAGGCCGATCAATATCCTAATCATTTTCGAGCAGGGAAATAAGCCGGTCTCGACGCAGCTTCTGATGTTCTACGCTTCTAAATCCAAGGCGGCTCTCCTCGACATACCGGCCAATACGGCAGTCATCCTCAAGACGATCAAGCGCATGGACAGGATAGACTATATATACAAAGCAGGCAGCCCCAAGAATTTCCTGACCGAGATATCAAGCTATCTCGATATCCCCTTGAACGGATATCTTCTTTTCAACGAGAAAAGCCTCAGCACCATGGTCGACCTCCTCGATGGACTCCAGCTTTTCATACCGTCCATGATCATCCAGGAAGGCGAGGCGGGAGTGATGCTCCCCGGCGGCGCGGTAAACCTCGACGGCGACAAGGTATCTCAGTATCTTCGTTATAAAGAAGAGAACGAGAGCGAGGGCGACACACTCGTGCGGAGGCAGAAACTGTCCATAGCCTTGCTTAAAAAACTCTCCGACAAGTCCAAGTATTTTGACGATAAAAGGGCGTCGGCGACTCTCGCCGCGGCCATGGACAGCAATTTCAACGCGGAGGCCAAAAAGATGCTGGTCCGGGAGATTGCGAAGCTGGATGCCGATTCCATTCTCCTGCAGAAAATCACCGGAATATACAGGAACGTGGAGGGGCAGAGCCTTTTCTTTCCTTTCTACGACGGTGAACTTGCCCGCGACATGCTTAAGCAGACGCTCAATGCCATGAACGCTTCAAATGTGGCGTCATCGAGCAGCAAGATCTATACGGTGGAGATACTGAACGGTACGACGGAGAGGGGACTTGCCGCCAGAACCGCCGAAATATTCGGCAGCTTCGGCTACGATGTCGTTGCCGTGGGCAACGCCGCCACCTTGGATTACGCGAAAACGGTCCTGATCGATCGTTTTGGCGACAAGGAAGCCTTGTCCTCTATCGCCGGCGTCATAAAATGTACGAACTTCTCCGAAGCGGCCGAGTACACCGGCAAAATAAAGGCCGACTATACGATAATTCTGGGGAATGATTTCAATGGGAGGGTTTGTGTCCGATAGTAAATCGCTTGCATTCAATATCGCGTCCATTCTCGCCGAGCATAAAGCCGGCGATGTGGTCGTGATGGATCTGACGGGGATCGCCGGTTGGACGGATTATTTCGTCATAGGCACCAGCACCTCGATTACCCACCTGCGCGGCCTGTCACGCTTCGTGGACGCCTATCTCACGGAGGATAAGCAAAAGCCGCTCAATAAACCCGTGGCCACGGAGGATGAAAGCTGGCTTCTCCATGACTTGGGGGATGTGATCGTTCACATCATGAGTCAGGAAGCGAGAACATTCTACGAGCTGGAAAAACTGTGGTTCAAGGCAAAGGTCTTCAAGATCGAAGCGTCTCCCGGCAGACAGGAAACGGCGGAGGAGTAACCGCATCAGGATCTTCAAGATCAGGCTCTTCAAGGCATAAAAAAAGGCTGTCCGGCGATGAAACCTCGCGGACAGCCTTTTTTTCGTTTCTAACGTTACGGCGCTTTACTCGTCGAGATCGTCATACTCCACGTCGTCGTCGTAGCCGAACTCGTCATCGTCGTCATCGTCGAAATCGTCGTCTTCGTCATCGAAGTCGTCGTCATCGTCGAAATCATCGTCTTCGTCGTCAAAATCGTCGTCATCATCGAACTCGTCTTCGTCGTCGCTCATATCATCCTCTTCCTCGTCGAAATCCTCATAATCGGCGTCATAGCTGTCATCGAAATGAACCGGTGAACGGAGCACAAAACCCGCGTTTTCTATAGAGCCTTCTCCGGCTATCGTAACAAGTTCGTATTCCGATTCAGTCGATGCAAATGCGCTATAAATGGGGGTCATCGCAGTTTCCTCCCTCACCTTACCATCGAAAAGTCTCAAAGCCTGCGTACTATGCTTACATTAAGCGGGCGCGTCAAGCCCCATTTATTTCATCTGGCAACGAAAATCTAAAGAGCATATTGGAATCTGTCAACTGCCAAAACGTATTTTCGGGCAAAAAAAGAACAAGATAGGGTAAAGGAGAAAAAATCTTTGACATAGAGCCTCTTTGATACTAGATTCTTAGTCCATGAAGCGTGAAATCGCGATCGAAGCCTTCGCGAAGATCAATATCGGGCTCGAGATCGGGAAACCCCGTCCGGACGGCTACCATACCATCCTTGGAATTTTCCAGTCGGTGGGCATATCAGATAAAATAGTCTTTGCAAGACGGGAATCGGGGGGCATCGCCGTCGAAGGCGCCTTCGATTGCCGCCCCGAGGATACGACGGTCTATAAGGCGGCTGATCTGTTCAGTAAGCGGTACGGAATGCCGGGTGGTTTCACCGCTTTCGTGGAAAAAGGCATACCCGCGAAGGCCGGCCTGGGCGGAGGCTCGGCCGACGCCGCAGCTGCCCTGGTGGCCCTGGACAGGCTTTATGGCACTCACCTTGCCGCTTCCGAACTGCGCGAAATGGCTGCCCGCATTGGCGCCGACGTCCCTTTCTTCCTCTCCGGCGGCGCGGCCATAGTCTCAGGCATTGGCGATATCATAGAACCCATTGCCCCCCGAAGCGATTTCGCCATTCTCCTTATCCAACCGAATTTCGGCGTGTCGACCAAATGGGCCTTTGCCGAACTGGATTCGTTCCGGCGCAGCGATGAAGCGTCCTCCAATGCCGAAGATGACCCTGGGGCTCTCGATATCCGTAAAGGCGAGCTTCTGTCCGCCTATAGAGGTCCGCTCGAAGCGTGGAAGTTCGATAATTCCTTCAGGAAGATGCTGTACCATAATTTCCCCGCCTATTTCGATCTGGAAAAGATGCTCAGGAAAGCGGGGGCTCTTCATGTTTCCATAACGGGATCGGGTTCCTGCATGTACGGAGTGTTCAGGTCGATGCGGGACGCTCATCTCGCGGAAGCGAAGCTGAAGTCCGGAGCCGATGACGGAAATGCGGAAAATACCTTATACGGCATGGGGTTGCATGCAATAAAACCGCTTGAAACAAGTCTGTATCTAGGCTAAAATCCATATATGTAACTGCGTACACAAAAGGAGCGTCCTTACTATGGAAATTACGGACATCCGAATCCGCAAAGTTCCGACTGAGGGGAAGTTGAAGGCGTATGTAACCGTCACCTTTGATGAATGCTTCGTGGTGCACAATGTGAAGATAATCGAGGGGAAGAACGGAGTCTTCATCGCGATGCCCAGCAGAAGGACGAACACGGGGGAGTACAAGGATATCGCTCACCCGATATGTCCGGATTTCAGAACGCGCCTTCAGGAGCGAATACTCGCGGCCTACGCTTCAAGCGCTGGAACCGACGCGACAGTCCCGGAATTCGACTGATCTAGCTGCAGCACCGAGCGCTGGACAGATACTCACAATTTGGGACGTCGGCAAGCGGTAAGCCCCCGGGTTTTGGTCCCGGTATTCGCAGGTTCGAATCCTGCCGTCCCAGTACGGCTTAAAAAGCCAAATGCGTAAGGAGAGATTCAGTATGGAACACTTTGTGATTCAGGCATTCAATAGAGAAAAATCGACGAAGGGACAGCTCAATCAATATAGGATTGACGGCAAGATTCCCGCTGTCGTATACGGCGGCGGCAAGTCAGCCAGCAACCTGCTGGTCAATGCCAAGGAATACGAAAAGGCCCTGAAGAGCATCACGGAAAGTACGATCATCACCCTCGATATCGAAGGCAAGAAAATCAACGCTTTCGTGAAGGATCATCAGCGCCACGCTGTCGAGAAGTATGTGCTGCACATCGATTTCCTCGAAGTGCAGGAAGGCAAGAAGCTGCATGCTCGCGTCAGGCTGATTCTCAAGGGAACACCTGTCGGCGTTGTCGAAGGCGGCATCCTGGAGAACCCGGCTCACGATATCGAAGTCGAGTGCGATCCCTCCGTACTGCCCGAGAGAATTGAAATCGACGTTTCCGGTCTGGGCGTCAACCACGCTTTCCATGTCCGCGATTTGACCCTGTCGCCCGAGGTTAAGGTGCTCACGAGCCCCGACCAGGTGATCGCCATCGTCAAGTACGCGCGCGAGGAAGTGGAAGAGAAGCCGGCCGAAGCCGCCGCCGAAGCAGTCGCGGGCGAAGCCGCAGCTGCCGCGCCGGAGGCTGGCGCCGCCGCCGCAACCGCCGCTCCGGAGGCGAAGGCGAAGGCTTAATTCGGGACTGTTTTCGCGAAAACAATTGCAGTTTTGCGGGACTTCCCGCAAAACTGTTTTTTTATCCGAAAGCCTAAGGATATGCGGACGGAACATGAATGAATCCCGGGGTCTACTATAGATGAATGGAGGCAGAAAACCTGGTTTCTCACCGATGGACCGCTGTCTCGATACATTTTTTGCCGATCATCCCGATGCTATTGGCCAGGAGCTCATTGTAGCGTATTCAGGCGGGGTCGATTCCGTTTCCCTGCTCAGCGCGCTTGCCTCAAGAGGCCTCAATTCCCTGCGCGCTGTCCATGTTATGCATAACTTAAGGTCGGCCGATGAGCTTCGAAGGGAAGGGGAAATTGTCCGCGAAACATGCCGCGAACTTCACCTTCCGCTCACTATAGCGACCGTCAAGCCGGGCGCGATCCAGAAGTTAGCCGATAAGAAAAAAATCGGGATAGAAGCCGCGGCGCGCGAAATAAGATACGGAATCCTGAAGCGCAGCGCCAAACGCTTTGGAATGAGCCTGATATGCACTGCCCACAATGCCGACGATCAGCTAGAAACCCTTATCAGCCGGTTTCTCAGCGCATCGAGCATCGACGGACTCGGGGGAATCCAGCCTCTTCGCGATATAGGCGACGGGCTTCTTCTTATCAGGCCGATTTTGTCTCTTTGCAGGAAAGACATCGAACAGTATGCCCTTTCCAAAAAGCTCGCCGTTTCCACCGATTCCACCAACGCGTCAGCTAGCTTTTCGCGCAACAGGATTCGCCACGCGATCATGCCGACGCTCGACCGCGAATTCCCGGGATGGAAAAACGGGCTCCTCGGGACTTCCAGGAAACTGGCCGACGACAAGCTTGTTCTGGATGAAGTTCTCGGCAAGGCCCTCGATGCCTGCCATGTCGATACGGAAGGGAAAAAAGCCTCGATCGACCTCGGAATTTTTTCATCGGCGCCGGCTGCCATAAGGATAAGGATGCTGGCTCGGTGCATGCCCATTCTGGGCAGGGAAGGCCGCTTGTCCTGGAAGGCTTTACGATCAGCATCCGAATCGATAGCTCAGGGAGCTTCAGCCGCCGATGTCCCCGGGGCAAGAATATTCATCAGCGACGGAAGGCTGGAAATCGTGCCTGGGCTTGATTTTCATGGCGAAGACAAGTATTTTTTCGTGATATCTTCTGAAGGAATCTATCGCTGCGGCCCGACCGAGATTACCATAGGCTGGGATGCCCCGGAAGCCGAAACCCAAGGTTCCGGCGGAAGGAAGGCAGAAAGCAAGGGATACTTGATCGAAGGATCCTTCGTTTTTCCATTGATAGTGCGCTCAAGGAAAGCGGGAGACGTGATAAGGGCGGTGGAAGGCGAAAAGCGGCTGGACGATATTATGAAGTCCTGGCACCTGGACAAAGGGATCAGGGATATGATTCCCGTCATTGAGGACAGGGAAGGCATTGTGGCCGTCCTTCCTTCATCGCTTGAAGCGGCTCACTCGCACAACGAGAAATTCAGGAACTATGCAGGTCCGCAGAATGGCCGCAGGCTTTATATCAGGATTAAAGGAGCATAATTTCGATGCTTGACGATAAGAAGAACGATGAAAATCCTAAACGCCCCGAACTGCCCAAGGGGATTCCCCCGAGGGCCAACAAGGCCGCTCTCGCGGTTTTTCTTTCCTTGACGGTGCTTTTCGCGACTTTTTTCCTTTTCAACGACAAGTCGCCTTCGAAAGAAATTCCCTATTCAGCATTTCTTTCCTATCTGGATTTGGGGGAAGTGGATTCAGTTCAGATAGTGGACCAGAAGCAGATCGAGGGATCGCTGCGGAGCGCCGACGGCACGCAGGTGGCGTTCAGGACATCGATTCCTTACATCGACCTCCAGCTCCTCGCCCAGCTCAAGGATAAGAACGTCAAGGTGTCGGGAGCCGTCGGTAGTTCCAGCCCTCTACAGATATTATTTGAACTGGCGCCCTGGTTTTTCGGCTTCTTCCTTATCTGGATCATGATGAGGCAGATGCAGGGCAACAATAAGGCATTCCAGTTCGGCAAGAGCAGGGCCAAGCGCTATATTGAGCCAAGCAAGAAAATCACTTTCGACGATGTGGCCGGGCAGAAAGAAGCCAAATACGAACTCATGGAAGTCGTCGATTACCTGAAGAATCCGCAAAAATTCTCCAAGATGGGCGCCAAGATACCCAAGGGCGTCCTCCTCGTGGGCATGCCCGGAACCGGTAAAACCCTCATAGCGAAAGCGACTGCGGGCGAAGCCAACGTGCCGTTCTTCCATATGTCGGGATCCGATTTCGTGGAGATGTTCGTCGGCGTCGGGGCAAGCAGGGTGAGGGACCTCTTTGAGCAGGGCAGAAAGAACGCTCCCTGCATTCTGTTCATCGATGAGCTGGACGCTGTAGGCAGGACCAGGGGCGCCGGCTACGGCGGCGGCCATGATGAAAGGGAGCAGACCCTCAACCAAATGCTGGTGGAGATGGACGGTTTCGACACCAAAGACGGCGTCATCATACTCGCAGCGACGAACAGGCCCGACGTGCTGGATCCGGCCCTTCTGAGACCGGGACGATTCGACCGCCAGGTGGTCGTCGCGATGCCCGACGTCAAGGAACGCGAAGCCATTATAAAGATTCATATGGCTGTCATTCCCGTCGATCCCAATGTCGATGTCCTGAGACTCGCGAAGGCCACTCCCGGCACTTCGGGCGCCGATTTGGCCAATATGGTCAACGAAGCTGCCCTGTTCGCCATCAGGAAGAACAAGACCACCGTTGAAATGGAAGACTTCGAAGACGCGAGGGACAAAGTCCTTATGGGCGTGGCGCGCAAGAGTCTTGTCATCGCCGAGGAAGAGAAGAAGGCGACGGCCGTGCATGAGTCAGGCCATGCCCTTCTGCATTATTTCCTACCCAACGCCGATCCGCTGCATAAGGTGACGATCGTCCCGAGGGGCAGGGCGCTGGGACTCGCTTTATCCCTCCCCGAAAAAGACTCCTTTTCCCTCTCCCGCGGCTGGCTTTATGACAGGCTTGTCATAACCTACGGCGGCTACGCTGCTGAGCGGCTGATTTACGGCGAAACGACGACCGGCACGGCCCAGGACCTGCGGCAGGCAACCGATATGGCGCGCCGAATGGTCTGCGAATGGGGTATGGGCGAGAATTTGGACCCGATGGCTTATGGCCAGGAAGATGAGCCGATTTTTATCGGGAAAGAGATAGCGCGCCATAAGGATTATTCCGAGGAAACCGCGAGGAAGATTGATGAAGCCCTGAAGAATCTTCTCGGCAAAGCGCTGCAGCAGGCAACCGACATTCTCACCAGGGAAAGGGTGAAGCTGGAAGCCTTGGCCGCGGAACTCATGCAGAAAGAAACCCTGGAGGATGCCGACGTGAGGACGCTCCTGGGCTTTGAGTCCAATCATAACGTACAGGTGACCGAAGCCTGACAGGAGAAGGGATGAGCCACGGGGCATCGCGGCATTTAGGCGCACTGCTGTTTTTTTTCCTGTTGGCAAGTTCATGCTCCAATCTTCCTGAGGTGGAGACGAAGTCAGTCGATTATTCTGTCCTCAAGCGGGATGAACTTTTGGCTTTAGCCGAAGTCGACCAGGAATCATGCATCGAGGCGTTATCCGTGATTTCAGTATCGGAGAGCCAGGATGCCAGCCTGGATTATGAGAATCTGGCGGAGCTCGCGTCCTTCGCGACAGAAAAACTCGCCGCGAGATTTCGCGCCGAGCTGAATGAAGGCCGCTGGAAGTCCGCCGAAAAAAGCCTTGCTTCCCTCCAGGCCATCGAGTCCATGGCTGAGGGGATTTTCCTCCAGGCATCCATCATAGCCGGAGCCGCCCCTCCTCGGAATGCGGCGGCGAAGATTTATCTGGGCAGGGCTGACGACTATGCGAAAAGGAACCTGTATTCTCCAGCCGCGGCCTATATCCATAAGGCCTTGGACGCGACTTCCCTGACTGGGGGCGATGCAGCGATAGATCCCTCTCTCCTGGAAGCATGGTACGCCAGAGCGGCAAAGGCAGAAGACGGGGCCACCATGCGTCGCATACTCCTCTTTTTAACGAAGGAGAGCGCTGATAACCTCATCCAGTCCATTGGGATAGGCGCAATTAAGGCGGAAATCGGGGAAATGGCCGGCGGCGTCGTCACCGTCCATGTAGACAAGGGATTGAAGATCGAAAATGGCGTCGGGTACCCGGAGAGGATCCTCGGCACCGCCTTTCAGGTCGATCCCAGCGGTTATTACATAACCAACTATCATGTCATATCCAGCGAAGTGGATCCCGCCTACAATGGATATTCCCGCCTCTCGATACGCCCGCCAAGCAATCCTGAGGCCAGGATTCCGGCGAAAGTCGTGGGCTGGAATGAAGATCTGGATTTAGCCGTTCTTAAAAGCCAGGAAATTTCTTCCCATACCTTTTATCCTTTCAAGCCTGAAAAAGCCTTCAAAGGGCAAAAAGTATACGCCATCGGGAACCCCGTGGGGCTCGAGAACAGCGTTGCGGCCGGTATCGTCAGCGCGACGGGAAGGCGGATACTGCCGCGAGGCGAGGCCATTCAGATAGATGCCCCAATAAACCCGGGCAACTCGGGCGGGCCTCTGCTGGACGAGGATGGCGATCTGCTGGGGATCGTTTTCGCCGGCCTCTCCAATTTTCAGGGGTTGAATTTCGCTCTCCCCGTATCCTGGATATACACCGTATTCCCTTCGCTTTTTGACGAAGGAAAGATCGAGACATCCTGGCTTGGCCTTGGAATCGCCAAGAATCTCGATGCAAGTCTCGATATAAGCTATGTCTTTCCGGGAAAGGGCGGGATCGAAGCCGGCGACAGCCTTCTCTCTCTCGACGGCAAGGCATGCGCCGACATAGAGGAAGCCCAAATGCTGGCAGCCGGCAAACCAGTGGGCTCTCTATGCTCGGTACTCATCAAGAGAAGAGGCAAGACTCTCCGTATAGTTCAAAAAACTGAAGCCATGCCGGATATACCGTTCAAGAAAGCATCCCAGCGCGATACGGCTGAACGCATGCTGCAGGGAGCCACGGGGATGATGATGGATCACGTTTCCGGTCCCAGAGGCAATGGCGGAACCTATAAAGTAACTAAAACATGGCCAGGCATGATGGCCGATGAGTCGGGAATCGGCGAGGCCGATATCCTCAAGTTCCTCAGATATTCAGTCGATAGCCGAAAGAACGCGATGATCTTCGATGTCAGCGTGAAATCGCTAGGGTCGGGGTATCTGGAGCGCACGATGAGGATGGGGCTTTCTCTGGAAACGGACAACTTTCTATAGTATCATTGCCTGAAACAGGGCAGAATCCAACTGCCGAGCGGGGTATTGTCGATGTCCTTGATCGCGATAGTGGAACATGAGGCGCTGGTTGCCCTCGATATCGCTAAAACCCTCCAACGCGCCGGCTACGAAATAGCCGGTCCTTTTACCGACGGACGGGAATATCAGGAAGCCTTGGCGAAGAGCCGAGGGTACGATCTCCTTCTCGTGGACCTCGCGCTCGAAGGTTCTGTTTCCGGAATGGAAGTCGCTCTCGATTCCAGGAAAAAAGCGGGCATACCTTGCGTTCTTGTCACGGCTCTCCTGGATTCGGATATCTCGCCCGTGACAAAAGACACCGAACCGCTTGGCATTCTCGTGAAGCCCTTTTCCGAGCGCGAGCTGCTGGGGACGACAGAAATAGCTCTTTTCCGCGCGGGAATGGAAAGACGGCTCTTCTGCAGCGAAAAACGCTATAGAAAACTCTTCGATCTTAGCCTATCGCCGCGCTGCATCGCCGACGCCGACGGAAAGATACTCGAGATGAATGAGTCATTCGCAAAAGTATTCTCCATTCCTGCCCCGGCGCCCGTGCTCTCTTCCCTTTTCAGGGGCAAGGGAGATTGGGATAGAGTGAGGAACTCGGTTCTGGGCGGAAAGACGATTCTGGGCGAAGAATTCCCAATGTCCGATACGGGGGGCAGACAATTATCCATTCTGGCATCCTTTTCCGCATTCGATGAATCGGGATCGGGCAAAACGCTGATATCCTCGGAATTCTTCGATCTGACCGAATCCCACAGACTTCAGGACGAACTGCTACAGTCCCAGAAAATGGATGCTATGGGAAGGCTGGCCGGCGGCATCGCACACGACTTCAATAATATACTGACAGCCATCGTCGGACACGCGGAGATGCTCAAACTGGATATCAAGCCGCAGGATGCCGCATACGAGGATGTAGAAGGAATCGTTAAAACAGCGAGCAGGGCAACCCAGCTCACGAGACAGCTCCTTGGTTTTTCCCGAAAACAGCCTTATTCTCCAAAACCCGTGGGACTTGTCTCCATCGTGAGGGAAGCAACCGGTCTATTGAGAAAACTTGTCGGCGAATCCGTGCTTTTCTCGGTAATACTGCCGCCTTCCGACTTTATCGTATATGCTGATCCTATACAGCTTGAGCAGGCGCTTATCAATCTGGTGGTAAACGCGCGCGATGCCCTGGAAGGTAAAGCCGGAGCAAAATTGAGCGTGCTCGTGGAAGAAAAAAAACTGACCGAAGCGACGCGGACGGGAACCTACCTACTTCCTCCGGGGAGTTATGCGACGATAGAAGTAGCGGACAACGGGAGCGGGATCTCCTCGGAACTCGTCGGGAAAATATTCGACCCCTTCTTCACGACGAAGGAAACCGGCAAAGGCACGGGACTTGGCTTGGCCATCGTTTCTTCCATCGCCGCCCAGACCAGGGGAGCGATCAGCCTGTGGAGCGAAGTCGGCAAGGGTACGACCTTTACGCTTTGGCTGCCCGCGACCCTTGAAGAAGGCAAAAGCCAGCCCATAGGGATCAGCCATGCCTCGGAACAGGTAGTTGAGAGCCAGGATCTAACATTGCAGGGAAAACCGAACATACTGCTGGTGGATGACGATGAATCTCTGCTGGAATTCCTCTCATACACGCTTTCCAAGGCGGGGGCCTCCGTGATGTACGCGAGAAACGCGGGGGAGGCCATCCTTCAGGCGGAGCAGAACGACTATGAAGTCCTCGTGGCTGAGATAAACTTGCCAGGCCTGGACGGATTGGATCTCTACTCGAGACTTTCGGCGGGGAAACCTTTGCGCTGCGTTTTTATCTCAGGCCGGACCGGATCGAGCATAACCCTCCCCAAGGGAACGAGACTGCTCGAAAAGCCTTTTACCCCTTGGGAATTCATCTCTGCCATACGCGAGGCGGCTTCCTCTTGAGCGGCGTCATGAAAGAATCTGTCGGTAAAGGCGTTCTTCCAGTTCGATAAGCTCCTTCGAAGCATAGCGACGGCTTTCCCGGGCGATGGGGACATCGAGCCTGTCCAGCAGCTTTGAGGGTCGGGAAGCGAGAACCAGTATCTGATCGGCCAGATAGAGCGCATCCTGAATGTCGTGCGTCACGAATATCGCCGTTCTTTTTTCCTCCCTCCATAGAAGGGAAAACAAATCCATCAATTCTATGCGCAGCTTGAGATCCACCGAGGAAAACGCCTCGTCGAGAAGAAGGATGTCGGAAGGGTAGGCGAAGGCGCGGGCAAGGGATAGTCTGCGTTTCATCCCCCCGGACAAGCCGAAGGGTTTCGCGTCCCCGAAATCTTCCAGCCCCGCGCTTTTAAGAAAACGCGCGGCTCTTTCCAGGACCACAGCCTTATCTTTCAGTCCCGAAAGCGCGAAGAGAAGGTTGTCCATGGAGGAGAGCCAGGGCAGAAGACGCGGTTCCTGAAAAGAATAGGAATAGCTTGCGAAGGGGAACCCTGTCAGGGAGCCTTCATCCGGCTCAAGAATTCCGGCGATTATATTGAGGAGGGTCGTTTTGCCGCAACCAGACGGACCGAGAATAGCCGTTACCGAAGAAGAATTAAATGACGCATCGATTCCCGCAAGGACTTCGAGCGGACCGAATCGTTTCTTTATTCCTTTCAGCTCGAAGGAGTTCATTCCGCTTTTTCTCCTTGGGGAAGAGCAAAACGTTTCGCCACAAGGCCAAGGAGGAATTCGCTTATGCCGCAAAGGAATACCGTCACGACGGCCCAGGCCAGGACGGTTCCCGTTTCAAGCGAAAGCCTTGCGTCCTGAAGGCCAGTGCCGAGGGCGAAGACAGGCTGGCTCAGCACTTCTCCTGCCACTACGACTTTCCAGCAAAGACCCAGGGCATTCTTCGTCCCTGATAAAAAGTGACCGCGAGCGGCGGGAAGTTTCAATCTGAAGAACTGAACCAGTGGAGGGACCTTGAATACGTCGGCCATCTCGAGCAGTTCCCGATCGATGGAAACAATGCCCGCATAGGTGGAGGTGTGGATGATTGGGTAGGCCATGAGAAAGGCGGAGAAAATGGGCACGCCGGAGGAAGGCAACCAAAACATGGCTATCAGGATGAGCGCTAATACTGGCGTTGCGCGTATCGTCGTCAAGAGGGGAGCCAGGAAGTCGTTAAACCAAGGATGTAATCCCGCCGCTGCTCCCGTTGCCGCTCCTATGAGGACGGAGAGAAAAAATGAGATGAGGACACGCTCGAGGGTGCCGAGAATGGCTTGCCACAGATGGGATGAGAAAAGAAGGGAGCCGAGATTCTGGGCTACTTCCTCAGGCCCCGGTAGTATGATCGAGGAGCCGATCGCGACGGAGATAAGTTTCCAGACGAGCAGCGCCGCGACGATACCAAGTAAACCAAAGCCCAGCCGGCGAGAAAGCCTTGCTCTTTCGCTTCGTTTTAGGGGCAATGGCAGCTTGGTCGTTCTCATCCGCTGAAGTCCCGCTCAGAGAGCGTAGAAATTCGCCCCGGGCAGCTTCCCGCCGACGGATTGGGGGTCCGAGGCGAGGAAAAGGGAGAGCAGCGCCTCGATGCTTGCCCTGGCTTCCAAAGCTGAGCTGTAGACATAGGCGGATTTGGGGATCGCAGCCTGAGCGATCGCCGCTTTCATGCCTAGGCCAAGTTCTTCCACGAGCTTGCCCGTGGCCGCGGGATCCTCAAGGGTCTTTTTTATGGAAGCTTCATAGGCCTCGGCGATGCGTTGAACAACCTCGGGATGAGCTTCGGTCAAGCGCCTCGAAACGACGAAAAGAGACATGGGGTAGCTCTCCAGTCCCGTTCTCTCCTTCCAGAGCGCGTCGAGGTTTATTGGAGAGCTGATTGATTTATTAAGCATGATCGCTTGCGTGGCAAAGGGTTCGGGCAGTACGGCGCAGGAGATTCTGCCGGCCGCGAGCTGGGCAGCCATCTCCGGGCTCGCGAGATTAAAGAGGGCTGTAAAATCCCTGCCCGCTTCCATGGATTCTTTTTCGGCGAGAAAGCGGAAGAGATAATCCGGCGTTGCTTTTTGGCCCGCTATATAGACTTCCTTACCCTTAAGATCGGATAGATTCTTTATCGAAGGATCGATGGAGAGGAACTTGACCATGCCATTCCCGACTACGGCGAGGACTTTTACCGGTACGCCCGCGTTGAAAAGCTTCGCGGCGAGGTTCACGGGCAGCACGCCGCCCTGGATTTCGCCCGAAATAAGCTTGGCCGCGACAAGATCGGCGCTGGCCGCGGTTACGAACTGGAGATCGACGCCGGGAGATTGAGGCGGCTGCGCCATCATCCAGGCGCTTCCGATCCCTGACGGTCCTTTGAGAATGGATATAAGGATTTTTTCGGTAACCGGCTGGGCGAAAGCCCCAGCCGCGGACGCGAACGTCAATGCCGCAGCCAACATACACGAGACTCCGCGAAACGATTTCATGATTCTCCTCCTGAAGAACAAGCCAGTAATTCCTTGATGCGAAGCTCGTCGAGGTGGATGAAAAGGTTCTTTTCGAGGGTGGGGATGACCAAGCCCTTAGGTCCATCTTTTACGCGCCGCAAATATTTAGCCTGAGTATAATACACACTGCCTTCCATGTTCTTTCGCGCCTTAGAATAATAGAGCGCCAGATTAGCCGCGTCCAGCATTATATCGAGCGGGAAGGTCTTCGAGCGCTGAGCCTTGATGAATACGTACGATCCAGAATAATCGCGTGCGTGAAGCCAGAGGTCTGAGCCGCGTATATGATGCCTCAAGAGTTCGTCGTTTTCTTTAGCCGATCTCCCAACGAGCATGGTCCAGCTCTTGTACTCCAGCCAGATGCATGGAAATTTACGGGTCGACTGTTCGCGAACCGTCCCTGCTTTTTCCAGCGCCTTCGCGATGGTGAAGGGATCGGTTTCCGCTCGCATCCTCGTAAGCCAGATCTTCGCCTCTTCCTGCTCGTAATTCAGCCTTGCGAGCTCTTTGCCGATTTCCTCCAGGCCAGAGGAAGCCTTGCGAAATTTTTCATAGTACTTCTGAGCGTTTTCCACATTGCTCAGCGAGGGATCGATCTGTATTGAAACATGCTTGTCGGCATAGAAATCGTGGGCTTCGATGAATGCGCTCGAACCGGAACGCGGATTTTTAGACGTCGAAGAGTCGAACCCTCCTGCCATCAGGATGTCGCCGATCTGTTTGTAGCGTTCCGCGTCGCCGTAATCCTTGAGAAGAAGCCTGAGTTCGGTTTCGCGCGTTTCCATGAGGCGCATGCGCTTTTCAAAACGCTCGTTGGCGCGAAGCCGCATGTTGTCGAGGGACAGCTCACCCGCCTTGTTTCCATAATGGATCGCCACGCGCTCCGAAAAGCTTCCGTCGCCTTCCAGGTCGCGAATGGCGAATTTTTCGTTCTTCCTGGCCATCTCATCGGCGTCGGGAACCTGCAGTGATGATTCGATGAGGCAGAGTTCGCCCGAGCTTTCGCCTTTTTCCGGCTTTCTCAATAAAGCATCGACGATGAGGTTGTTCTCATCGACAAGGAAGATATTCCCGGCCGCGCCGCTCCATAGTCGGGCATAGATGGCGTAGCTTCTTGAAGGAGCGCGCGGTATGCCGTTGGAAGTCTTTCCCATATCCGCACGTTCGGGCTCAGATAGCTCGGTTTCCTCGTCCACCGGCATGGTGAGGGAAATTTTCACTATCCGGTCCGAGGCGAGCTGTTCCACCGAATCGATTCTGCCGCCTCGAATGCGGGACTTGAGGCACTCCATGAAACGCAATGGCCTTTCGTTCTTGACAGGCAGCTCGGAGAGCGCGTGGATTCTGCACGCACCGGCTGAAACGCTTATGAGAATATCCTGCCGGCCTTCTGCCGTTCCGAAGGTTTCAAGAATGATCGTATCGTAGGATGGCTGCAGAACCTTCTGTATTCTCGTGCCGACCAGCTTCAGCTCGGACAGAACGAGATCGATTTCCTTGAAATTGAGCGACATTCTACATCCTGGCGCGTCCCGCGCGCCCTGCCTTTACCGTCCGTGGCAGTGCTTGTATTTTTTGCCCGAACCGCAGGGACAAGGATCGTTGCGGCCTACTTTTTCGCCGCTGCGCATGACAGTGACGTTCTCGGGCGTCGAAGCTTCCGATATCTGAGAACCCTGTGGTCTCTTGGAGAAAGAAGGCTCGGGGCCGCCGGCCTGGGGTTCAGACGCGGTGAACTGCCCTGAGCTTTCGTGGTGAGCCATAGCCACGGGCTCCTTAGCTGGAATCTTGCGCTCTTCCTCAGCCCTGATCTGGACCCTGAGGACTCTCGAGGCGATGTTCCGCCTAATGTCGTCGATGAGGTGCTCGAAGATATCCGACCCTTCGATCTTGTACTCAAGAAGAGGGTTCTTCTGGGCATAGGAGCGCAGATAGACGGCTTCGCGCAAGCCCTCCATCGTATCCAGATGGTCCAGCCATTTATTGTCGATCTCCTGCAGGTACTGATAGCGGATGAAGTTGTTCAGATTGGCTTGGCCCGCCAGCGCGAGCTTCTGGTCCAGATCGGCATCCAGGCGCTTTTTGACGTTGCCGTAGAAGACCGAGGCGGATGGACTCTGAGCCGAGGCGACGGAAGCGGAGAGGAGGGAAGCAACCTCGGCTGCGGTCATCGTGACGCCGAAGGTGTCGCGGAGGAGAAGGGGAAGCTCCGAGGCGACGAGTTTATCGCCGGATTTCTGGCGCCCGAGAGCGTCTGAAGTCATGGAGGCGAGCATTTCCTCGGCGCTTGCGCGCACTCTGTCGAGCAGCTCCTCGTCCTTGAGAATGGCGTTCCTCTGGTCATAGATGAAGCCGCGCTGATTGTTGAGTACGTCGTCGTACTCGAGAAGATGCTTTCTTATCTCGAAGTTGCGCTCTTCTACTTTTTTCTGGGCGCTCTCGATGGTTCGGTTGAGGAGGGGATGGTAGATGGGCTCGCCGGGTTTCATGCCCACCTTACTCATCATGTTCTTGAAGTTTTCGCCCCCAAAAAGGCGCATAAGGTCGTCGTCGAGGGAGATGAAGAAGGCCGAACGGCCCGGATCTCCCTGGCGGCCCGATCTTCCGCGCAGCTGGTTGTCGATTCGCCTCGATTCATGGCGCTCGGTTCCTATGACGCATAGCCCGCCCAGGCTCCGAACCTCGTCGAAGTCCTTCTTCCAGGTTTCGTACTCGCCGGCCATGATTCTGGCGAATTCCTCATCCGTGGCTGACGTTCCGGCTTTCCGGCGCGCCCTGAACTCGGGGTTGCCGCCCAGCTTAATGTCGGTTCCGCGGCCCGCCATATTCGTCGCTATGGTCACGGAACCCTTGGCTCCGGCTTCCGCGATGATGAGGGCCTCACGCGCGTGGTTCTTGGCGTTGAGCACTTCGTGCGGAACGCCGCGGCGTGCGAGAAGCTGTGACAGTTTCTCGGATTTCTCTATGGAGACAGTACCCACGAGGATGGGCTGGCCTTTCTTGTGTGCTTTCTCGATTTCCTCGCTTATTGCCTCGAATTTCTCGGCTTCGTTGAGGAAGACGAGGTCGTCTTCGTCGGCGCGCACGAGAGGTCGGTTCGAAGGGATAACGACTACATCGAGACTATATATTTTATTGAACTCTGGCGCTTCAGTGTCGGCAGTTCCAGTCATTCCGCATATTTTATCATACATGCGGAAGTAGTTCTGAAAGGTGATTGTGGCGAGCGTGCGATTTCGTCTGGCGATTTTTATTCTTTCGCTGGCTTCGATGGCTTCATGGAGACCGTCGGAGTAACGTCTGCCGTGGAGAATGCGGCCGGTGAATTCGTCGACGATCTGGACGAGACCGTCCTGGACGACGTAGTCGACATCTTTCTGGAAGAGTCTCTGGGCGCGAACGGACTGCGTAAAATAATGGGCGAACTGAAAGTTGCCTTCCTCGAAGAGACTGCCTTTGATGAGGCCGCGCTTCTGGAGCAGTTCCTCGATATGGTTTAGGCCCTGGCTCGTGAACATGACGCGCTTCGATTTCTCGTCGATCCTGTAATCTCCTTCCGAAACCTCGCCGTTCGCCTCGTCAGGGTACTCCCCCGTATCCGGATTTTTAGTGACTTCAGTGAGGGAGAGGGCAAGACGATTTACCTCATTCACCTTGTAGGTGTCGTCTTCGGCGGGACCGGAAATGATGAGGGGCGTTCTCGCCTCATCGATGAGAATGGAGTCTATTTCGTCGACGATGCAGTAATTGTGTCCTCGCTGGACTCTAGACTCGGGAGTCCAGGTCATATTGTCGCGGAGGTAATCGAAACCGAACTCATTGTTCGTCCCGTAGGTTATGTCGCAGGCGTAAGCCTTCCGCCTTGCGTCATTGTCCATATTGGAAAGAATGCAGCCGACGCTCAATCCCAGAAACTGGAATATCTTGCCCATCCACTGGCTGTCTCGTTCGGCCAGGTAATCGTTGACCGTGACGATGTGAACGCCCTTGCCGGCAATCGCGTTGACGTACGCGGCGCTCACCGAGGACAGGGTTTTTCCTTCGCCGGTCTTCATCTCCACGATCTTGCCCTGATGAAGGACGAGGCTGCCCATCATCTGGACATCGAATGGTCTTTCCCCGAGAATCCTTCGGGCAGCTTCGCGCGCCAGGGCAAAAGCTTCGGGCAGAAGGGCGTCCAGGGATTCGCCTTGAGCGAGCCTCGCCCTGAAAGTTTCGGTCTGCGCGGGGAAGTCGTCGTCCTTGAGGGCTATGGCCCAGGATTCTTTCGCGTTTATGGTGTGAAGCACTGGAAGCAGGGTTTTGACATCCCTCTCTCGCTTGGAGCCGAGGAATGCGGTAAGCAGATTGATAGCCATGGCTGTAAGAATACTTCCGGCTAAGGAAAGGGTCAAGGAAGTAAGGATAATGTCAGCGCCATAGTAATGGCCGCGCCATAGTAATGGCGTTGACATTCGCCGCTCCTGCGGGTAAGGATGGATATCGCGATGAAACCCGCTTTGTCATGCTTTTTATGCGCTCCGCTTCTGGCCTTTCTCTTGGTATCGTGCGAACCGTCGCGAAACGCCAGGAATATTGTCCGAAACGACCTATTTTCCATAAGCTATGGCATTTCGGAAAACCAGATCGACATCTCTTCAGGCGGCGAAAGCGGCATCGACCTGACCATGAGAGAAGGAATATTCCACCTTCTCGACGGAACGGGCGGAAAAGTCTTGAAACTTTCATCCTACGGGGATCTTCTCGCTCTGCTGTACGACCCTTCGAGGTCGCCGGAGCCCAGGATCGTCAAACCCATCGAAATATTGGAAAATGAAGCCCAAAATAACGTCATCGACGCCCCGGGGCGCTATGCCGCGCCGATCAAGTTCGAAGCGCCGGGAAAAATCGCCGTGGACGCCAACCAGACGATCTATATAGCCGACAGGGTAGCGAATAGTACGGATCGCATTTTCGACACGCAGATCGATTCGTATTGCGACAGGATAGTCAGAAGGTTTGGGGCGCAGGGATCTGAATTACCTTATATTGGGCAAGAAGGTCCTGGAGGATCTCCTTTTCCCTATATCATGAGAGTCGACGTCCTTGGAAACGGTACGGTGGCGGTTGTATCGGCCTCGGAAACAGTTGTGCTCGTTCATCACTTCGCGAAAGCGGGCAACCTGCTTTCCAGCCTTAGGCTGAATAGATCTTCGCTGCCGGTACCGGACGGCATGGCCGAATCCGCGGGAGAGAATGAGGGAGTCAGGATACATGCCAACCTGGATGGGATTCTTGAAGTAGCGAATGGCGAATCCTTCGAAGTCGCCCTGAAGATAGATTATTACAGGGAATATTTCGACCCGGACAGCTTGGTCATATCCAGCAACGAGTTCGCGGGATCATGGATCTTCGTACTGAACGGCTCCACGGGGAAAGCCATGAACAGCTTGGCAATCGTACCCGGAAACCCCGATACGGCCATTCCCGAACTCATCGGGGAACACTCGGGACTCTTCTATCTTCTTTCAGACCGCGCCTCAAGCGGAAATGAACAAGCCAGGCAGAGCGGGACAGGCGCGGGCAAAGAAGGCTCTAGCGCTGCCAGGATGCTTCAGCTCGTCGATATGCAGGGAAAAGTCCAGCAGCGCTACCGGCTCGACGTGCCGGTGGATGCGGCAGAAATAATGGTTCTGAAGGTTTCGGACTCGGGACAGGTCTACGCCCTTCTGAAGTCGGACATGGCCGTCCGCGTCGCGTGGTGGGAATAATAGATGATAAAGCCCGTTCACAAGGAGCCGAGATCACGATGAAATACAGGATTAAGCAGCTGAAGATGCATCTGGATCATGACGACAAAGCCATCGAGAAGGCTGTCTGCGCCATCCTGGGAACCAGGATGGATGAAATCATCTCGTGGGGCATTGTCAGGAAGTCTTTTGACGCCAGGGAAAAATCCTCCATCAGAGTCATCTATTCAGTGGATGTCGAATCGAAAAAAACCTTGAGCCAAAACCACGTCGGGAAAGATATTCTCCCCCTGGGCATCGAGGAACGATACAGATTCCCTATCGACCAAACCGGAAAAGAAACCGCGAAGCGTCGCGTGGCAGTAGTGGGCGGCGGGCCCGCAGGCCTTTTTTGCGCGCTGCTCCTTGCCGAAAACGGCTTCAAGCCTATCGTCCTCGAGCGCGGGGAAGATGTCGAATCGCGGATGCGTTCGGTCGATCTTTTCTGGAAATCGGGCATTCTGGACCCTGATTCCAACATGCAGTTTGGCGAGGGAGGAGCGGGAACCTTTTCCGACGGGAAGCTCAATACCTCGGTAGGCGACCAGCTCCACCGCAACCGGAAAGTGATCGAGGAGTTCTTGGAAGCCGGGGCACCCCCGGAAATAGCCTTCATCAACAAACCTCATATCGGAACGGACTACCTCGTCGGTGTCGTAAAAAACATAAGGAAGAAAATCGAAAGCCTCGGCGGGGAGGTCCGATTCCGCTCCAAGGCAACCTCCTTCGAGATCAGGGACGGGAAAATAAGGGCCGTCTGGGTGAACGGCACGGAAAAGATCGAAGCTTCGACCGTCGTTCTGGCCATCGGGCACAGCGCCAGGGACACCTTCGAGGAACTGTCGCGCGGCGTCGTGCGCATGGAACAGAAACCCTTCGCCATAGGCCTCAGGATCGAACATCCGCAGGCATTGATCCAGAAGGCGCAGTTCGGAGCTTCCTGGAAAAATCCCCGACTTCCGACGGCAGACTACAAGCTCACCTATCAGACGACCAAAGGACGAGGCGTCTACAGCTTCTGCATGTGTCCCGGCGGTTTTGTCGTGAATTCAAGTTCTGAAAAAGGCATGGTCGTATGCAATGGCATGAGCAATTTCGCCCGGAACGAGAAAAACGCCAACTCCGCCATTGTGGCTGCCGTCAGGACCGAGGACTTCGGAAACGATAGCCTGCTTGCCGGCATGGAATTCCAGAGAACCTGGGAAAAAGCCGCCTATGCCGCGGCGAATCCGAACGAGGGCGGCTTTGCCATGCCCGTGCAGACACTGCGGGATTTTATCGCGGGCAAATGCTCGGCAAGCTTCGGAAGCGTCACGCCCTGCTCGAAAGGCTCCACGAGTTTCGCCGATCTCAATGCCTGCCTTCCCGGCTTCGTGACCGAATCGATCAAGGAGAGCGTGGGGGCATTCGACAGGAAAATCAAAGGATTCGCCCATCCTGACGCCATCCTGACCGGCGTGGAGACGAGGACTTCTTCACCCCTAAGAATATTGAGGGACGAAAGGATGCAGAGCAGCGTGTCGGGACTGTTTCCCTGCGGAGAGGGCTGCGGCTATGCCGGCGGCATAATGTCGGCGGCCATGGACGGAATCAAGGTGGCGGAAGCCATAGCCGCCGCGATAGCCGGAGGAGGCGCATCATGAAAACGCTGGTTACCTGCGAAGAGTCAGGCGCCCTGGACTCGACAACCAAGGCCATACTAGCCTTGAGCTCCCTCCAGCTTATGGAAAAGGCCTCGCTCAGGATATGGGACAAGCTGGCTGCCATCATCGCCGCGAGACCCGAATTGCGGGGAAAAGGCAAAAATATCCGCATTGTCGCTCTCTGCGGCAAAGGCGACAACGGAGGAGACGCACTCGCCATCCTTCGTCACGCCTTTTCGGCTGGATACAGGAATCTTGAAGCCCTGGTCTCGGACAGGGAGTTGAGCGAAAGCGCGAAAAAACAATGGGAAAGCGTCATAGCCTCGGGAATGACAGCGACCCGGTGGATCGAGCCTGAGAATTCCGGAAAGAACCTGGGTTTAGAGCCTGACCCGCTGTTATCCCAAGCTGACATAGTCATCGACGGCATACTGGGAACGGGCCTCAAGGGTCCCGCATCCGGCGAAGCCAAAGCGATGATTGAAAGGCTGAACACGCTCAAGGAAGGCGGGGCGGCGGCCCTTGTCGTCTCGGTGGATCTACCTTCGGGACTGGGCGATGGCTGGCATAAGGAGCATCCCTGCGTGATCGCCGATATCACCCTTGGCCTGGAACCGGTAAAGGCTGTCTGTTACCTTCCGGGTAGCCGGCTGTCATGCGGCGATCTCGTCGCCGTTTCCGATGTTTTTCCTGAAAACCTTATTCAGGAGCACGGCGACACGACCCTCATCGAAGACCAGGATCTCGGCCTATTCATCCCGAGAATTGAGAATGACGGCTACAAGATGAGCAGGGGACGGCTCGCCGTATTCGCGGGATCCATCGGGGCCATTGGCGCGGCCCAACTCTGCGCCAAGGCGGCGCTCGCCTCAGGCGCCGGGTATGTGACGCTCTATGTCGACGAAGCGGTCTACCCCGTCATCGCGCCGACTCTGGAGTCCGTCGTCGTCAAACCTCTGTCCGAAAAAATGGACATGGAAAAGTGCGACTCCATCCTCGCTGGACCGGGATGGGGACAGCAAGAGGATAGGCTGAAGACGCTCAAACTTCTCCTCGGATTGGATATCCCTCTCATTCTCGACGCCGACGCCATCCGCATCCTCGCGTCGCATACCGAACTCCTCAGCGACGCGAAAGCGCCCTGTATTGTAACCCCCCATTCTGGCGAGTACGCAGGCTTGGCGGAATCGCTCCATGTGTCGCCTGAGACGGCTGTCTGGGCAAGCATGAGGAAAGTCTGCGAAGGCCTCGGCATGATAACTGTCATGAAGAGCCACACCACCTGGATACTCTCGCCAAGACGGAAGACGGCCGTCTATGAAGGACTGACACCGGAATTGGGCACTGCCGGAACTGGCGACGTGCTCGCCGGCATTCTCGTTGGCATCGCGGCAGGAAAAATAGCGCAGATGAAACGTTCGGGAAAAGGCGAAAGTCGCGACAGAGAGACTGTCTGGAAAGCGCTTGAGGATTCGGCTTCCTGCGCCGTCATTGCCCACGGCCGCGCCGGGAAGAGGCTAGCGCAGCGCCGAGGCTGGTTCGAGTCATCGGATCTCGTGACGGAGTGTTCTCTCGTCCTTCATGAAGAAGCGGAAAGAGCGCGCGCTCGCCCTTGACCGCATATGCTTATACTCGTTAGGGTAGGGACCACCGGACGGCGAAATCATGATACAGTTCTACTTTTTATCGGTAATCCTTAATATACTTTGCGGCTATGCGCTCGCATCGAAACATTCGGAGTCATCGACCTCCTCTCCAATCCTGCAGGGTGCGCGCCTCGTGATCGCCGATAAGGGACTGCGCCTCTCGCTCGCCGTGCTATCGCTGGCCACCGGCGTCCTGAAGCTTTTATTCGCGCTACGCGGCGACATTCCCATAATCGGCGATTTTTTGCCGGCCACCGCTGGGATTATCGTGGGAGCGGCCCTCTTGCTGGAACTTTCCGATGATGCCCATCTGCCCTTCATGCATAGAGGAACCATTGGTGCCCAGATAGAAAAAGTTCTTGTTTCATATAAGGTCCCGATAGGGTATGCTGGAATTATCGCGGGGATTGTTCATTTCCTGTTCCCGATGGTGCTCTTCCTCTGATCACCGAACCAAAGGAGACTACCTGGTGAAGCGCTCTATAGCCGGAATCGCCGTACGTAATGACAGAATTCTCGTCGCGAAGCGTGTGGAAGGCGGACCGATCGGTCTTCGATGGGAATTTCCCGGTGGAAAAGTCGAAGAAGGCGAAACCGACGAAAATGCCCTTAAGCGGGAATTCGATGAAGAATTGGGCATCGACGTCGTGCCATTGCGCATCTTAGGAACGAGCAGCTTTCTCAGCGCTTCGGGATCAAGGGAATTGGCCGCCTGGCTTGTGGAAATACCTCAGGAAAGCGTTCTGGTGCTGAGAGAACACAGCGATATCGCCTGGCTTAGGCTCGATGAACTGGCCGCCCTCGATCTGGCTGACAGCGATAGAAGCCTTCTGCCTTTCATCACTCTTCCTTGACGGGATCAAAGAGGGTGAATTCCGGTTTGGCGTTCTCCTCCGGTGAGCTTATGAGCATCTCGACCCTTCCCTGAATCTTATCCAGCTCTTTTTTTAGGCCCTTGGACAGCTTTATGCCTTCCTCGAATACTTTTATGGCTTCTTCGAGGGGAAGATCCTGATCCTTTATCTTTTCCGCCAGTTCTTCCAGCCTTTCCAGGCGGGATTCGAAATCTTTCACGGCTTTACCTCCCTGACCTCTACGCGGGCCTTGCCCGACGAAAAAACAATCTGAAGCGATTCATCCTTATGAAGTTGCGCGGCGGCTCGAACGATCGCGCCCGAACCGAGCGGCGAATCCTGATTCAAGCCCTCCGTCGCCGGCGCGGCCTGGCGCACGATGGAGTAGCCGCGCCTGAGGACGGCCATAGGACTCGCCAGCTCCATGCTCGTGTCGCAAAGGGCGACGCGATGCCCTCTGTCGCGCAGAAGCAAGGTCATGCCGGCGCCCAGATCGTCCCCTGCGTCGTCGAGACGACGGGCGACGGGCATGAAGATGCGCATGAAACGCGCCTCCACGTCTTCGGGAGCGAAGGTGGAGAGGGCCATGCGCGCGTAGTCGATGCGCGAGCGCGCTGCCGATTCGAGGGCGCCGCCGAACTGGGCTACCTCCCGCTGCAGGATTTCCCGGCTCTCGGCCACCAGTTCGGCGGCTGCCGACGGAGTAGGCGCGCGCACATCGGCGGCGAAGTCGCTCAAGGCCCAGTCTATTTCATGGCCGACGGCGCTGATCACGGGAATTGTCGAGGCGGCTATGGCGCGGACCACGAGCTCGTCCGAAAACGCGAGGAGATCCTCAGGCGACCCGCCCCCGCGGCCCACGATGAGCACATCGGCCAGCATCAGCCTGTTCGCCTGCCTTATGCGTGCCGCTATGATGCCGGCCGCTTCCTCCCCCTGCACGGGGGCGGGCAGGAGCAGTATATCGATGCCAGCGTTCCTCCTGCCCAGGACATTGAGGATGTCGCGGAAAGCGGCGCCCGTGGGGCTCGTGACGACGGCCACGCTGGAAGGGAACCTTGGCAGGGCTTTTTTCCTGTCCTGGTCGAAGAGCCCTTCCGCGGCGAGGCGCCGTTTTCTCTCTTCTAGCATTGCCAGAATGTCGCCCACTCCCGATTTCCGCATCGACTGGACGATGAGCTGGTACTGTCCGCGCGCCGCGTAGACCGAAATCGAACCCCTCGCTATCACCTTCATCCCGTCGCCGAGTTCGAAATCCAAGTCGGCCAGGCGGAACTTGAACATGACAGCCTGAACCATGGCGTCCTTGTCCTTGAGCGAAAAGTAGAGGTGCCCGGAGGATGAGAGCTTCGATCCCGACACCTCGCCCTCCACGGATATCGATGAGAATGAGGTCTCGAGGCTGTTCTTTATGAGGACGGTGAGGGCTCCGACGCTGAGGACGGATTTCCCTGAGCGGCCGGCAGGTTTCGCCTCATCTCCATCCGTAGCGGGGCCGATATCATCCCAAATCGACGTCATGAATTGCCTTTCCCTTTCCGGCTAGCGCCGGAATATCGTCAGCCAGACAGTACCCGCGGCGATCGAAGCGACCGTCACCGGCAGGCCAACTTTGAGGTAGTCGAAAAAGCCTAGCTTGATGCCAGCCTTCTCGCCCTGATCCGCCACGATGAGGTTCGCGACGGAACCCAGGAGCGTAAGGTTCCCGGCATAGGTGCTGGCCATGGCGAGCATCAGCCACGCTGTGCCCGAATTCTCGAATCCGCGCGCCACGGGAGAAAGGAGCATCACCGCGGGCACGTTGGAAACGACGTTGGAGGCGAAGGCGATCGCGAGCGCGAAGGCGGCTCCGGGCTTGCTCAGGTATGGCAGGACCCAGCGCATGAATCCATCGAAGAGAGGCGTGCCAGCCACCGCGTTCGTAAGGATGAAGAGGCCGGAGAAAAAGACGAGGAGGCTGAAGTCCACCTCCGCGAAGACTTTCTCCGGATGAATCCGCCGGGAGATCATGAGGAAGCCCGCCGAGGCCAGGGCCGCCACGCTCGTCCGCGCGCCGAAAGCCAGGAGAGCGAGGAGGATGGCCGCGGCGACGAGGCTCTTGATCATCAGTCTTTTATCGACACTGTCGTGTTTCGACGAGGAGCTGGCCCGTAGCTCGCCAGCCGGCAGCATCGAGGAAGTCTCGGCCGAAAACTCCTTCCTGAACACGAGAATAGTCGCCAGGTAGCAGAAGCCCATCGCGAGAAGGGAAGGCGGGGCGAGCCACGCGGCGAACTCAAAAAAGGGAATTCCCGATTGGGCGGCGATGAGCATGTTCTGGGGGTTGCCGATGGCGGTGGCGCAGGATCCGGCGTTCGCCGCCGTGGCGAGGCCTATGAGGTACGGCTTCCCGTCCCGTCCGGATCTCCTCGCGACTTCGGCCACGAGGGGAGTGAGCATGATGCAGATCGTGTCGTTGAGGAAGAGGGCGGAAAGCAGTCCCGAAGCCAGGACGACGATGGCGAGGAATACTCTGGGCGATTTGGCGAGGGAAAGGATCTTCGCCCCGGCGAGATAGAAAAAGCCCGAAATTCTCAGGTTCGCCACGAGTATCATCATCGCGAGGAGGAGGGTTATCGTTTCGACGTCTATCGCCTTGAAAGCGGATTCAGCCGCTATTCCCCCCGCCAGGATAAGGAGAATCGCGGCGCAGAGCGCTATGCTCGCCCTGTTCATCGCGAGACGGGGCAGCCTCCCCGCGGCTATGCCCGCGAAGGCTATGACGATGAGAATATAGGCGATGACTGGATAGGAAACCATGATGGTCGAAGTATAGCACGGGAAATGCGGGCGCATAAACCTGAGGGGAGGCTAGGGAAGCCCCTATTCGCGCTCCTGTGGCAAAGATCGGACGTTTCGTGTATCATTGCCGAATGAATCCTCATGATTTGCCCGTATACCAGCAGAAGGACAAGATCCTCGACGCGCTCAAGGGAAACCAGGTGATCGTCGTAGAGAGCCCCACCGGCTCAGGCAAGACGACACAGCTCCCCATAATACTGAACGAAGCCGGCTATGCCGACCACGGTCTCATAGGCGTGACCCAGCCCAGGCGCATCGCCGTGCTTTCGGTGAGCGATTTCATCGGCCGCCAGCTGGGTGACATAAAGCCTGGCATCGTGGGCTACAAGATGCGTTTCGAGGATGTCACTACCTCCTCGACGAAGATAAAGGTCATGACCGACGGCATTCTGCTCCAGGAAATGAAGCTCGATCCCTATCTCTCCAAATACGATGTGCTGATGGTGGACGAAGCCCACGAGCGCAGCCTCAACATAGATTTCATCCTAGGGCTGCTGAAGAAGGTCCTGGAAGTCAGGCCTACGTTCAAGGTCATCGTTTCGTCCGCGACGATCAACGCCGAGGTGTTTTCGCAGTATTTCGGCGAGTGCCCCGTGGTCAAGATCGAGACGCAGACCTATCCCGTCACCCTGATCTACGACCCAATAGCCGAGCCGCCCGTTCAGGCTGAGGAAAGGTCCCGCGACTCTTTTTCGCGCGGACACGGCGGCAGGGACGGCCGCGATGGCCGTGACGGCGGAAGAAGGGACGGAAGGGACAACCGGGGCGGCAGGGACAGCTCAGCGGGGAATACAGGAGGTTCCGGCGCGCCCGCTTCGCCGCTTCGCTATAGCGATGAAGCGCTTTACGACAAGATCCTCTCCATTGTGACCCGCTCCCTCGAACAGAGGGAGGAAGGCGAGGCCGGAGACATGCTGATTTTCCTTCCGGGGGAGAAAACGATAAAGGAATGCGCCATGCGCATCGCGGGCATTCCCCTCGCGTCCAAAATACACATCGTTCCCCTCTACGCGCGTCTGGGCAAGGACGAACAGGGAAAGGTCTTCGATCCAGCCCCCGAAGGCAAGACGAAGATCGTTATAGCGACCAATATCGCCGAAACCAGCGTCACGATAGACGGAATCACGGTCGTGATCGACTCGGGGCTCGCTAAGCTCAACTACTACAATCCGCGGACCTTCACGTCCAGCCTCATCGAGACGCCCATATCCAAAGCCTCCTGCAACCAGAGAAAGGGAAGGGCGGGGCGCACGAGGCCGGGCATATGCTACCGACTCTATCCCAGGAAGGAATTCGAGAACCGTCCGCTTTTCACGACGGAAGAGATATACCGGACCGACCTTTCGGAAGTCGTCCTCAGAATGGCCGAACTCGGAATTTCTGACTTCGCGAGTTTCGACTTCATCTCCAAGCCGCCCAAAAGCGGCATAGCCGGCGCCATAGACGTCCTCAACCTCCTAGATTCCCTCTCAGACGACCAAACCCTCTCCAAGATCGGCGAGATGATGTGCGCTTTCCCCCTCCTGCCCAGGCTTTCGCGCATGATCGTCGAATCCATAATGCATTATCCCGACGTGATCCACGAAACCCTCGTGGCTTCGGCCTTCCTCTCCACGATGAGCCCCTATATCCTGCCGCCGGGCGAGGAAATGGAGGCCAGGAAGGCTCACCACGCGTTCAGGGATCCCATGGGCGACTTCGTCTCATACCTACGCATATTCGACGCCTTCCAGGCCGCTCCCGACAAGACTCGTTTCTGCGAGAAGAACTACCTGGACGAACGCACGATGCGCGAGATTGTCCGCATCAGGGAACAGCTCGAGATCATCGTGTCGGATATGGGCGTCCCCATCCTGCGGGGCGGATCGCTCTACGACTATCTCTGCGCCGTCTCCAGGGGACTCATTCAGTTTGTCTGCGCGCGACAGGAACGCGGACTTTTCCGTTCTCTTACCGCCGAAAAGATTTCAATCCACCCGGGCTCGGTCATGTTCCGGGAAAATCCCGACTTTATCGTCGCCGGCGAAATCGTGAGGACGACGCGCATGTACGCCATGTCCGTCTCTCCGCTTCCGCGCGACATACTCTCCAAGATTTCGCCCATAGTGGCCGAAAGGCTCCTCTCCATCGTCGACAGCCGAAAGGAAGAGGCGGTGGACGCCGGCAGGAAGGATCGCGCCAAGCGCAGGCAGGCCGCCGAGGGCGAAGGCAGAAGCGAACCCCGCGATTTTACCGACAAGATCAAGCTCGGGGGACAGGTCTTCGACCTGGAAAAAACCTCCGGCAAGAAAAAAATGGCCATTCTGCCCTGGGAGACCTTCAAGATTGCGAGGGAAAATATCGACAGGGACGCCGGATCCGCCTACAAGGGGCTCCTGGGGACGGTGCGCTACAAGGGGTACCACCTTCTCGAGGGCGAAAAGCTGGAAACGATCATCAGAATTCAGGATTGGCTCGACCTGGAGAAAGATCTGGGCAGGAACTGGCCTCGAAGCGCGAATTTCGAGATTCAGCGCGGAGAAAAGGCGGAATCGACGGAAGGAGCCTTGGCGGCTTCCGCCGACGCCACTGGAACAGCGGCGCCATCCTTCAGTCATGAAAACCTCGAGAAGCTCGTCGACAATCTGGATCACGTGCTACAGGTCGCCATGCCCAAAGGCAAGGACAAGCGGCTCGGTTTCGTCACCCTCTATACCGACGGCGCCGGCGTCTTCTGGTTCAGGGTCTCGAAGGGCTTCCATACGGCCTTGAACGAGAGCATCTCGAGCCTGGAAAACCTGGCCGACGTGACCGCCGACGACAGTGTTTCCGCGGCGATGAAGGAAAAAATCGGCCTGCTCTACAGGAAACTGAGCGCCTTCTTCGAATAAACCAAACCGTCGGGCGGCGCCAGCTTTGGCGCCGCTTATTCTTACGCCGCCGCCTTGTCCGCCGCCCGCTCGGTTTGCCGCCTTACGACTTTCCCGTCTTCAGAAAATACAGCTCAAAAGCCTGACGGCTGGCCATCTTGGCCTTAGCCTCGAATTTCGTCTCAGGCCGCCATTCTATTTTAGGCGCGAATCCCTCGAATTTGTTGGCGACTCCGGCGCAGGAAGAGAGCAGTTCGAGCGTCGATTGACCGTACTCCTCGATATCGGTGACGAAATAGAGGTATCCCCCGGTCTTGAGGCGCGAGATCATGAGGTCGACAATCGGCTGGCGCATGAGCCTGCGCTTGTGATGACGTTTCTTGGGCCAGGGATCGGGATAGAAAACATGCAGGCCGGCCAGGCTATCCGCAGGTACCATGTTCGCCAGGACCTCGACGGCGTCGTGCTGTATTATCTTCAGATTCTCCAGCTTATTCCCGCGAATTTCCATGATGAGCCTGCCGACTCCCGGACTGTGCACCTCGACGCCTAAGTAATTGAAATCGTTGCGGTCCTTGGCTATCTGCCATGTAGCCTGGCCCATGCCGAAACCGATCTCCATCACGAGAGGCTGGGGCAGGGGAAAGAGTCCGGGAAGGTCGACGGGATGGCTGTCGTAGGGGAGGATGTACTCGGGACCAAACTCATCGATCGCCTGCCGCTGCGCGTCCGTCATTCTTCCGGATCGCAGGACGTAGGTTCTGATGAGGCCGGATACATTCTCCCTCAAGTTTTCCGGCTGATCGGTCATTCCTTGGCACCGCCCAGGAAAACGGCCAGCTCGTTGAAGTCGGTGAAGGCGATCGTCGATCTTTTCACGAGGTCGCGGAGCGGAAACTGCCCCTCGGCGAGACTCGATTCATCCAGGAGAAGGGCATAGGGAACGCCTTTCTTTTCAGCGTAGCCATATTGGGCGATCAGCTTTTTCGGTTCCGGGTAGACTTCAGCCGAAATGCCCCTGGCGCGAAGCCGCGAGGCCAAGGCATGCATGCTTTTGAGATTGGCATCTCCCTGATTGGCCAGGAGAACCTTAGGATCGCTCGTGCCCGCCACCGATTTGCCCATGGCGTCCAGGGCCGCGAGAAGTCGGTCGAGTCCGACGGAAGCGCCTACGCCGGGCAGCTGCTTTGTCGTGTAAAGACCGGCGAGCTCGTTGTAGCGCCCGCCCGAGCAGATGGAGCCGATCTTGGGCAGATCTTTCAGGAAAGTCTCGAAAACCACCCCGGTATAGTAGTCGAGGCCTCTTGTTATGCTCGGGTCCAGATAGATTGAATCCGAAAATCCGGCGGACTGTGCTATTTCGTATACATCTGAAAGTCGATTGCGCGCCGCGATAGCTTCCTCGTCGTCGGATTTGCAGAATCCGAACATTTTATCGAGGGTTTTCGTGAAGCTGTCTTCGGGCTCTATGAAGTTCAGGATGCCGGATGCCATGGCCGCGCCCACTTCGGCCGACAGGAGGGCAAAGGTTTCGTCCTTGCCGATTTTTTCAAGCTTGTCCACGGTGCGCAGTATGAATACCGATTTGTCGGCGCAGCCGGCGGCGGCCAGGAAGCGGTTGAAAAGCCCCCTGTGGTTGATCCTAATACGCACTGGCCCCACTTCCAGGGATTTCATCGCGTTGGCTATCACGAGGACTATGTCGGCATCGGCCGACGCGGAATCCGTGCCTACGATGTCGAAGTCGCACTGCATGAACTCCCTGTAGCGCCCTCGCTGGGTGTTCTCGCCTCTCCAGACCTTGGCGATGTGGAAACGCCGGAAGGGAAGGTAGAGTTCCTCCACGTGTTCGGCCATGAACCTGGCGAAGGGAATGGTCAGGTCGAAACGGAGGGCGACGTCGCGGCCGCCGTTATCGTTGAAACGATAGACCTGCTTGTCCGTTTCCCCTCCGCCCTTACCGAGGAGAATTTCGGAATACTCGAGTGCCGGCGTATCGATCGGCACAAAACCATAGGATTGGAATGTTTTTTCCAGTTTCTTGACGAGGGAAGCGCGGGCGCGCTCGGCGTCCGGAAGATAGTCCCGGAATCCTTTAAGGACTCGCGGCTCGATTATGTCAGACATTTTTCCTCCACTGAAAATTCAGGGCCCAATTATGGGAAATTCCTGGAGCAATTGCAAGTATTGCATAAGAATGACTAAACATGCTATAAAAATGTTCCCTCTTTATCCAATCCGACCCATCGGGCCGCGGTTGAATCAAGTGCTCTCCGTATGGAGGGTAAGGTCCACAAGGAGGAAAGAATGAGACCATATGAGATTGTCGTAGTCCTGCCTTCGGAAGAAGAAGCGTTCCGCAAAGGCAAGGAAGCCGTGGCGATTGATCTGGCGCAGATCAATGCAGCCGACATCAAGGAAGAGGATATGGGAGACCGTATTCTGGCCTATTCCATCAAAAAGAAAGACCGCGGACATTACATCCTGTACCGCGCGAATCTCGACCCGCAGAGCGTCATTCCCCTGGAGAGATCATTCAAGCTCAACACCAGCGTTCTGAAGTATCTTTTGGTCAAAGTCGAAGCTTAAGTCGGGGAGGCCTGTATGCGCGACATAAATGTCGTGGTTCTGGTGGGAAGACTCACGAGGGATTCCGAACTCAAATACACGAAATCGGGAATGCCGATCGCGCGCTTTTCCATAGCGGTCAACCGCTCGAGGAAACAGGGCGAGGAATGGGTAGACGAGACCAGCTTCTTCGAGATCGATTTTTGGGGCAAGGGAGCCGAAGCGGTGAATCGCTACCTGACAAAAGGCCAGCAAGTCGGCGTCGAGGGGGAACTGAGGCAGGATCGCTGGGAGCAGGACGGGCAGCCGCGCAACAAGGTTGTCGTCAACGCCAGCAATGTCCGGCTTCTCGGAAACGCCCCGTCGGGGCAGGGAAACGGCGGCTACCAGAAACCGCAGCAGAAGGCGGCGCCCTATGAGGGCGGAGCCGAGCAGCCAGCGGGGGGGAGCCAGACCGCGCCCGCCGTCGATACCTTTGACGATGATATTCCTTTCTGATACGAAGCTAAAATAGGAGAAATGCAATGTCAGATATTAAAGATGATGTAAGGGGCGGTCGTTCCGACGATCAGGGCGATAACCGCAGGGATGACGATCGTTCGAGCGGTCCGCGCAAGGGCAAGGGATTCTTCAAGAAGAAGGTCTGCAAGTTCTGCACCCAGAAAGCCCATATCGATTACAAAGACTCGGATACCTTGAGGCGCTATACGACGGAGCGCGGGAAGATCCTGCCTCGCCGCATCACCGGTACCTGTTCGAAGCATCAGCGCGCGCTCGCCGTCAACATAAAGCGGGCGAGAGCCTTGGCGCTTCTTCCCTACGTCGTGAAATAAGCCCGGAGATCAGATGTGAACGGACGCGCTTTGCTGACCAGGAACAGGGAGCTGCTGCTTGACGCCTCGGCGGGATTACTGTCGGGCTTCATCTACCTCTCCTATGTTCTCTCATTCGCTTTTCTCATACCGGTGCAGCATGCGTTTGCCGGCAGAGGAAGGAAATCTGGTCTCATAGCCGCGGCTTTTTCGTTTCTCGCCATAGCGATCGGACAGATCGCCAGAATGCTTGAAATAAAAACGCTCGACCCGCTGGTCATTATCGCGGGCGTCCTTCCTCCTCTCCTGCTTCTTGCCGCCATCTGGTTTGTCAACGCGCAGATAGGAAAAACGGGAGCGGGCGGTAAAATCCTTATCGCCGTCCTCATCCTGTCGGCCATTGCCGCGCCATTCGTGATAAAAGCCACATCAGACAAGAGTTTTTCGGCCTGGATGATAGAGTATATCGGTTCAGCCATGAAATCCTCCGGTCTGGAAGGAGACGGCGAGGCCTATGCGCGCGCCGCCGTGAACGCCGCGATCGCCGTCATACAGTCGGGATTCGCGGCCATCATCCTGTGGATTCTCGCGGGAAGCTGGTGGCTTGGATCTTACATTGCCGCACGCGCAGCCATTCGTCAGAAAACCGCCGATGAGAGCGTCTTCGCTTCCATCAGGCTCTCTCGTTTGCGCGTTCCTTCCTTGGCGCTCTGGCCGACGCTGCTGTCCTGGATACTGCTTTTCGCCGTACTCATAACGAAGCAGACCGGCCTCCTGTCCGCCCTGGTCTGGAACATCTCGCTGTGCCTGGCATCTCTCTACGCCATGCAGGGGATCGGAATCATCTCGCATCTTTCGCGGCAGTTCAACGCGACCCGTATCGTGCGCTTGCTGGCGCCGCTCGCCGTAATGGCGATCGCGCTGAGCAACACCGCGGGCGCTATCATATTGATTACGTTGCCCATATTGGGCATTACCGAGGTATGGCTTCCATACCGCAACGTAAAAGGAGCCTTGAAATGAAAATTATCCTGAACCAAGACGTCCCGAACTTAGGCGAGATTGGCGATGTCAAGGATGTTGCGCCTGGTTACGCGAGAAACTACCTGCTTCCACGCGGTCTGGCTTCCGTGTACAACACCAAGACCGTAGCTCTATTCGCGAAGAAGAAGAACGAAATCGACGCCATCAAGGAAGCCAAGAGGCTTTCATCCACCTCGCTCAAGGAAAAGCTTGAAGCCGAGGAAATTTCCATCGCCATGCCCGCGGGCGCGAACGGCAAGCTCTATGGCGCCGTGAACAACGCTATGGTGGCCGACGAGCTTCTCAAGAAAGGAATCGAAATCGACCGCAAGAAGATCGAAGTTCCCGGAAGGGCGATCAAGAGCGTGGGCAACTACAAAGTGATCGTTCGCCTTTATGAGAAGGAAGAGGCTGTGGTCAAGCTTTCCATCACCGGCCAGGAAGTCAAGGCCGAGAAGACGGAAGACAGCGACCAGCCCAAGAAGCAGCGCGTGCGGAGAGTCAGGGCCGAAGCAGCCGAACCCGTCACCGATGAGGAACAGGCTGCCGCTTTCGAAGCCGCTATCAACGCCGGACAGATGTAAACGGATGTAAACGGATGTAAACGGATGTAAACGGATGTAAACGGCCCTGCGCCACTGGATTTTGATACTATGGGGCGCGGGAGTCCGACTCGCGCGCCTTATGGGGCATCTTGTACCTCGGATTCTTAAAAAGATTCCGGATACTCGATGCCTTTTTTTTAGTTCTATCGTATAATTCGGATTCGAAAGGGGTAGCCGATGACGCCTGTTTCCCTGAAAGACAAGATACCGCCCAACAACCAGGAAGCCGAGCAGGCCTGCCTGGGCGCCCTGCTTCTCGATCCGGACGCGCTCGGCGTTGTCTTGCGCTACATCCGCGCCGACGACTTCTACCTCAGCACCCATGCCGAGATTTATTCCGCGATCATCGCGCTCCATGAAAAGGGGCAGAAAGCCGATCTCATCACCCTCACCGAGGAGATGAAACAGGCCGGCAGCCTGGACAAGGCCGGGGGGCCGGGCTATATCGCCAACCTCACGTCGATGACGCCTTCGGCCGCCAACGTTGAGTACTACGCGCAGATAATCCAGGAGATGTCGACCCGCAGGAACCTCATCCGCTTGTCTTCCCTCGTCACCTCGCTGGCCTATGACGATACCACCGAAACGGGACCCATTCTCGACGAGATACAGTCCAAGATTTTCTAGATTACGCAAAACACACTCCCCCCCTCCTATCATTCCATTTATCAC
>Ga0074195_1000951_pt1 | contig 46828 bp, 50 predicted proteins | sample EPASupsiteHSE623_FD_64525 | JGI IMG/M metagenome (GOLD analysis project Ga0074195, IMG submission 64525) | Bioremediated contaminated groundwater from EPA Superfund site, New Mexico - Sample HSE6-23 | ecosystem: Environmental > Aquatic > Deep subsurface > Groundwater > Contaminated ...
TTCCCAACGCACCACATTAGCCCATTGATTTAGACGTAAGGGTAAATCTTTATAACTCTGAATCCATTTGGCATAAGTCTTATACATCGCCGCTTCACTAGTAGGTCGAATAGCCAACTTACTGGTTAACTCTTCCCCGCCAGCATAAGTGACCACGGCTAACTCCGGTGAGAAACCAGCGACATGATCTTTCTCAGCCTCCAAGTTCTCCAGCGGGACAAAGATAGGAAAATAGACATTCTCCACACCATCAGCCTCCAAGAGCCGACTAAGCTCAGCTTTGATTAACTCCCAGATTTTTAAGCCATAGGGACGGACAATACCGCAACCCCGGACTTCAGAAGCTTCAGCTAGTTCTGCCTCGCGGACAACGTCTTGATACCACGCCGGGAAATCAACGGATTGTTTGGTAATTGTTGTTTTTTCATTAATCGCCATATTGTTCTTTTCTTTTATCCTAACTTAAAAAAATACACCTGTAAAGTTATCGTTTAGCCATCTTTTTTAAAGCTTCTTTGACTCGTTCGCCGCTGTCTTTTATCTCCGGTAAAACCATATTTAGAGCCGATCGCGCTTCAGATAGTGAGTAACCTAAAGTCATTAGAGCATCAATTTCATCATTACCCAAATTATTACTGGAGCTAAGAGGATGAATACCGCTACTGGAACGAACAACCTTGTTTTTTAATTCCAGAACAACTCTGGCCGCAGTTTTCGAACCAATCCCGGAAACTTTAGTTAATAGGCTCGCATCTCCCCGAGCGATGGCTTCTTTAACATCATCACCGGTAGCAATATTCAAAACTCCTAATGCTGATTTCGGCCCAACGCCGGAGACAGTTAGCAAGAGCTCAAAAAGTTCTAAATCAGCTAAAGATTTAAAGCCATATAAGTCACTGGCTTCTTCGCGCACATGATGATGAAGATAGATTTCAATACTCGCCCCGACTTTGAGTTCATTTAAAAAATTATCCCCACCAAAAATCTGGTAACCAACATTATTAGTTTCCAGAATTACGTAATTTAAAGTCTTATTAATAATTGTTCCGCGCAAATAAGCAATCATATTTTTCGGCGTAATACGGTTAGATTGGGAATATCCCCGACCGTCGCTGCTAATTCTAAAACAATCATCTGACTACCACCACCACCGTGAGCTTCGTTCATTTCTTGGTCGGTTTTTGCATCCCAAAAAATCTTGGGCTGCACCTTTATTATATCATACTCCGGTCGAATAATCTCTAGTATTTCACCCGTACGAATCGTGTTATGAACTTGACAAAACAACTTGATTTTTCCCTGTCGCGTAACTTCGGTTTTGATCACTTGACCACAGAATTCCCAAGCACTTTTATTATGAGAGTTAGCCACGTTTTGATTAGCCTTTTGACTCAGTAAAAATCCAGAAGTATAGCCGCGATGAACTAATTTAGTTTCTAATTCCTTGGCTAAATAATCTATCTCTTTTTTAAACGCTGCGGTCTTTGTTCTCTTGGTTAAAAGATCAAGGGCGCGACTATAAGTGCCACAAACAATCGCTTGATAATACACACTTTTCGCTCGGCCTTCAATTTTAAAACTGGTTATGCCCGCCCCAACCAATTCTTTTAAATATTTAATGAGACAAAGATCTTGAGAGTTCAATAAATAGGCACCATGTTTTTCTTCCACCAATTCCAGCTCTTCATCGTGCCCGCCGGTTTTAATCAGATACTTAGCGACATCATATTCCCAACGACAGGGTTGAGCGCAATCACCGAGATTACCACTGCGGTCAACAAATAGCTTGGATAGGAAACAGCGACCCGAATAAGCCATACACATCGCTCCGTGAACAAAATATTCTAACTCCATCTTAGGCACGGCTCGATGAATCTCTTTAATTTCTGAAAGGGTCACTTCGCGGCCTAAAATTATTCGTTTTATTCCCTGACGAGCCCAAAACTTAACTGCCGCTAAGTTAGTACAATTAGCCTGGGTGGAAAGGTGAATAACGGCTCGGGGCCAGTGCTTTTTAATAACCTGGATCACTCCCGGATCAGAAACAATCAGCGCATCGGGCTTAATTTTTTGGAGTTCTTTCAGATAACGCGGTAATTTAAGTAAATGCTGATTATGAGCGAATATATTAATGGTGATATAAACCTTTTTACCAAGTCGATGAGCATAATCCGTTGCTTCTTTAATGCTTTTTAAATCAAAGTCATTAATTCTAACACGGAGCGAAAAATCCGGAATACCTAAATAAACCGCCGTCGCTCCATAGGTAAAAGCGGTTTTCATTTTAAGCAGGTTTCCGGCTGGAGCCAGTAGTTCTAATTTTCTCATGAAATAAATAAATAATTTTCTCTAGAATCTCTTTATCCGAATCAAACCGCTCAGCGGCACAACTTCAATTCCTTGTTTTTCCAACTCATCTAAGAAAAGGTTCATCCCTAAGGAATCAGAAGCAATATGGCCAGCAATAACCACATTAATGTGATACTTCTCGGCTTCTTTGCGATGTTCTTCACTCATGTGCATGCCAATCACCGTGCCAATACCATATTGCGACATTTTCTCATAGATATCTTTTGAGCCCGACGTACCACCAGTAAATTCAGTTACCACGATTTTGCCACAACTTTGTTCGCGTGACCCGGCAAAAATCATGGGACCGGCATTTATTTTCATGGCGGCCTGATATTCAGGAATTGTTTTTAAGAGATCCACGACTTCACCAACGGTTTCTATCTCTCCAGCCTTCTCGGCTAACAATTTAATTAAGAAACTGGCCCCAAGATTGTCGGCTGGGGTATGGACACAGATTAAGTTCAAACCTAAGATCTTAGCCATATCCACCACTTGATTGTGATTAAGTGGAGAAACGCTGCGGCCAACTTCCGAGGCTCTAAGTTTAATTAGAGATTCAGCAATATTAATTGGAACCCCATATTTAGCAATAACTTGAGCCTGCATATTAACAACATCAGACAAATCAGCCAAAGCTGATCCCTGGGGATGATGCGCGATCGCTAAATCAATATCGCCTAATTGTTTGGCGAGTAATAATTCTGCTCCTTCCAGGTCAATACCGGCGATTACTTTTTTTATGGGACGCTCATCAGACACTAATATTCGAGTATCAGAAAAAGGATTGGTTAATTTTTCCAGCTCAAATTCGTCTTTAATTTTTTGAGGCATTTCTTCGTATTTTTTGGCGAGACGCGCTAAATACTTCTTTACATCCTCTTCTCCACGTAAATCATTAGCGATACCCAAATGAACCGCCAAATCATAGATCTGTTTTGTAGTCATAGCTATTAGAGTTAAATTAAACTAGGCTTGCTTATCTTTATTCTTAAAGCTGGTAAAAGCTTTTAATATCTCGACCGGCGTTACAAACACTACTGTGTTCGATTGATCACTAGAGATATCATTAATCGACTGCAGAGTTCTTAAATGCAAGGCACCATCAGAAGAAGATAAAATTTCGGCGGCTTTAGAAATATTTTGCGCGGCGGCTAATTCTCCTTCGGAATTGATAATAACTGCCCGCTTCTCACGTTCCGCTTCCGCTTGCTTAGCAATCGTTCGCTCCATAGACTCAGGCAGAGAAACATCTTTTAATTCGACGTTATTAACCTGTAAGCCCCAGTCGCCGGTTTCCTTGTCAACAATTTCTCTGATTCTTTCCGCGATTTGATCACGTTTACTTAGAAGTTCATCAAGAGTCACTTCGCCGACAATATTACGCATTGTCGTTTGGGCATACTGCGAAATCGCGTAATAAAAATTCTCCACCTCAATCACCGCTTTCTCGGCGGCCACCACTTTATAATAAATGACGGCGTTGACAGTCACGGAAACATTATCGCGCGTAATTGCTTTCTGATCCGGCACATCCACGGCTTTGATGCGCATATCAACTTTCTTAAAGGACTGAAAAACTGGAATTAGAATCTTCCAACCTGGAGTCATAATCCCAGAGTATCTTCCCATAGTAAAACGGACGCCGCGCTCATACTGATTAACCTGCTTTAGCATCGACAAGAGAAAAATGCCGACGATGACCACGATGATAATAAATCCTTCCATATGTTTGTTGTTTAGCGCCGAAGGTTAGTTCGGCTTTATGTTAATTATTTAATTAAACCAAGTTCTAAAGTGGCCTCGTCAATTTTTATTTTTTTATGAGTTGCGCCTTCGGGGAAAGTAGCCACAATTTCCCAGCTGTCACTTAAAGTCTCTTGCAAAATATCTAAGCGGATCGCCTCAAGCACTTTCACTAACTCAGCGGGCACATCGGCGATATAAACTTTAGTTCGATCACCCAAACTAAGTCCCGTTTCTTTGCGCATCAGGTTAATATAGCGAATAATTTCTCGTTTTATTCCGGCTTGTTTAAGCTCGGGGGTTAGTGTGATGTCTAAAGATACCTCGGGATATTCAAGATCGGCCTGCTCCCAAATAATCTCTTGCACATTTAATTCCGCCCGAATTAATTCTAAATAGTCAGACGATAATTTTTCAATTCGACTTTTTACTTTAGCAGAACTAAGCATTTGGCGAATCTTAATCCCCGCTCCATCACGCTGAGCTAAACCTAATTCGACTATTTTACGAACCAAAATCATTTGTTCTAAGACCTTGTCGGGCTTAGCGCCAAGATGCAAAACTTGTTTCACGCTATCCAGAAGATAATGCGGAACACCGGGCCAATTCTCAAGATGCACTGAGCGACTAGGATCTTTAAAATTATAACTATTAATCCTCTGCCAAAGACTTTCTGCCATAAATGGTAAAAACGGAGCGATGATTTTAGTTAAAGTATTTAAAACATAACCCGTAGTCAACAAGACGGCCTGTTTATCATCTCCCTCCTCCTTAAATCTATCCCGACTACGGCGCAAATACCAAGTCGATAACTCATCAATAAATTCTGTAATCGGCCGCATCGCTTTGGGCAAATTATATTTTTCCATTGCCGCCGCTACTTCCTGAATAAGTAAATGTAACTTAATTAAAATCCACTGATCCAACACGTGTGCATTCTGAGGTTCATGGCTAAAATCGGGTTGTAAGGTGCCCGCATACATCTCATAAAATTTATAAACATTTTCTAATAACATTATATTTTTGCGGAGCGCTTCTTCAACAAACTTTTCAGAAAAATTCAAATTTTCCGCTAACATCACTGGCGAAGCTAAAAGACAAGCGCGAAGAGCATCAGCGCCATATTTATCCATGACTAGGGCGGGATCAGGATAATTCTGCAACCGTTTTGACATTTTTTTGCCATCGGCCGCCAAGACAATGCCATTGACAATTACATTATTAAAAGCCCGCACTTTTTTAATTCCCCCGGCAATGACATGTAAATAGTAGAACCAAGCCCGAGTCTGATCGGCTCCCTCGGCAATAAATTGAGCGGGGAAATTCTGCTCGAATTTTTCTTTATTCTCAAACGGATAATGCAGTTGGGCATAGGGCATGGAACCGGACTCAAACCAACAATCTAAAACATCTGGGATTCTTTTCATTATTCCAGCGCATTTTTCACAAGGGAAAGTTAAAGGATCAACTTTATCTTTATGAATATCCGTAATTTTCTGCCCAGTTAACTTTTCTAATTCAGTCACACTACCAATCATTCGCCTAGCACCGCAGACACATTCCCAAATTGGGATGGCGCTGGCCCAGAAACGTTGACGCGAAATTGACCAATCGCGCGCTCCTTCCAGCCAATTGCCAAAACGACCATTCTTAATATAATCCGGTGACCAATTAATTTCTTTAGCATATTCTAAAAGTTCTGTCTTAATTTTAGTCACGGCGACAAACCAGGAAGAAGTCGCATAGTTGATTAGTGGTGTATCACAACGCCAACAATGGGGATAGCTATGCTCATACTTCTCTTTAGAAAACAAAGTTTCATGTTTAGCCAAATATTTAATAATCTCCACATCAGTTGAAGTATGATCTTCAATTGGTTTAACGTGCAAACCGAAAAAATCTTTGACCTCTGACTTAAACAGTCCATCTAAACCAACATGTTGAATAAAAGGCAGTTGATATTGTTTACCTAAATTCATATCATCTTCACCAAAAGCCGGAGCAATATGGACAACTCCCGTGCCATCGAGAGTGGTAACAAAGTCGGCCTCATAGATTCTCCAGCCGTTTTCTCGATTCTCAAGTTTTTCATCTTGAGAATAATAATCAAAAAGCGGTTGATATGACTGACCGATCAATTCTGAGCCTTTAAATGTACGGGCAACTTCGACTGTATAATTTGAAAACACGTAGCTGCCGTCATCTCTTTTTACTCCCCTTTTCTCTAAAATGTCTTTAGCTATAATAATAAACCATTCTCTATAAACATTGTCCCGGCCAAATTGAGTGAATTCTGCTTCTGCAAGAACTTTAATCTTCACATATTCGATATCCCTCCCAACGGCTAAAGCAACGTTGCCGATTAAAGTCCAGGGGGTCGTGGTCCAGGCGAGGACGAAAGTGTCCGGATCGCTAGTTAATCTAAATTTAACAGTACAAGATAAATCTTTAATATCTTTATAACCTTCAGTTACTTCGGATTGCGAGAGAGTAGTTTCACAACGGGGACAAATATGCATCGAACGATAATCTTTATAAATTAACTCTTTATCCCAAAGTTCTTTGAGAACCCACCAAATTGTCTCCATATAATCCAAATCCATAGTTTTGTAGGCATTATCCATATCAGCCCAGCGACCCAGTCGACGAATTACTTTTTTCCATTCATCAACATAAGTAAACACCTTGGAACGACAGAGATTATTGAATTTTTCCACTCCTAATTCTTCGATGTCTTTCTTGTTCTTGGTCCCCATCTCCTTCTCTACAATATTTTCAATCGGTAGCCCATGGCAATCCCAACCCCATTTTCTTTCTACTCGATAACCGCGCATGGTGAAATAGCGCGGCACTACGTCTTTCATAATACTGGCGACCAAATGACCATAGTGTGGTGTTCCGGTGGCAAACGGCGGCCCATCGTAAAAGACATAGTCGCCTTGGGGGGCGTCTTTTTCAATTGATTTTCTAAAAATTCCTGCCTGTTCCCAAAATTTTAGAACTGTTTCTTCATTTTGGGCAAAAGGGCTAAGTTTTGTATCCATATAATAAAATTATCCTCTCTTTCTTTTAAAAAATTGGGTGGCACTAGGAGAATTAAGTTCATCCCAAGCAGATGTATATTCATTCTTATCGTTGGTCGTCTCAGGCTCAACAATTTCCCGAAGACGATTTGGATTGCTAATCTGGGCACTAATCCTTTTAGAGATAGCCTCGGCCTCTTCCGAAGTCGCATTTCTTTTTCCGGGTGGAAGATTATTAACCGCCTCAAAATAAGCTCTTTGCCTTCGCTCTTTTTCTTCTTGCTCTTCCGGGGTTATTGGCGGAAGATTATGTAATCTCTCAATAATTTTCTCAGCATTCGGCCGACGATCTTCAGGAAGTGGACCATTTTGATCATCGGGCCAAAGACTTAATGTTTTTTCGCCTAACATATAGTTATAATTATAACAAAATAAAAAATTATTTTGTGGGGACCTTTAATTTATAGGTTTTCCAAAGCAAGCGACGATAATGATCAATTAAACTCGGCGGAATTAATGGCAATAGTAATCTTTTAAGTGTTTTTCGAAAAATGTTTAAATATCGTAAAAATAAGTTTTTTAAATTTTGATCTTTGAATTGAAAATCGCGCCATGGCGTTTTAGCTAAATATTCAAAATAATATTTTTTACTTTTTCCGCCAAAGCGATAGCTCCAGGGTTTAATTCGATCGGAATAATGGAGAATTACTGTGTCAGTGGGAGGCAGGGTAGAGTGGCTTAAACGCTTTAAATCTGTGTTAAAGATAGGAGCTAATGTCTGCCAATCTTTTAAAAACAAACAATTTAAAACATCTTGGTCAGCGCGAATTAAATATTGATAATAATCCTTAATAAACTGCTGAGAATGTAGGGTAACCTCTTTTTCCCGCCATTTATTTAGATTAATCAGTAATACTCCGGAATTAAAATAATTGGTCAGACCAGGATAAAAATAAATTCGTCTAATCTCTTGGGCCATAACATCAGGTACGGCTCCTAAACTGAAACCATTTAAATTCTGTTGATATAATTCAGCAATATCTCTTAAAACGACAATATCAGAATCTAAATAAATAACTTTTTCAATTTCCGACGGAAGTAAATCAGCTAGTAAAAGCCGAGCGTAAGCGGCTTGAGATAAGTGGTTAACGGCCGGATAATCTCGCAATAATTCTTTTGACAACTTATAAAAATTCAATTCAATTTTATAGGCAGCGGCTAAAGCCCTCAACTTAGCAATGTTTTCTGGCGCTAATCCAATATCTAAAATATGACCGACTAATCTTTGCGGGGCACGATGATTAATAATTAAAGAAATCAAAGTAACTCCTAAATGCTGGGCATAATTATTATCGGCCGCTAAGACAATGTGTAGGTTACTGTTGAATGATTGATCAGCCATAAACAATTATTTTTTAATAAGACGACTATTTTTATCTCAGAGAATAATTAATCTGATCTAACTGATAAGTCCATCCGGGTTGAAATTTCCACGGTGTAGTGATTAATTCTTCTAATGAGATACCTTTAATCCAATGTTCGAGGCCATACCAGGTTGCCCGATGGCCAACAATCATCACCCTTTTCCCCGAGTAATTATTTAACAAGTCTTTTAAGAAATCATTCATTCGTTTGGCGGTTTATTCGTAACTTTCTCCATTGGGAAATGGCAAGATAATATGATCAGCTTTAACTGGTTCGACTATTGCCTTGGGATGCTGGTTAAGATCACCATAGTTACATTCTCTTAGCCTCTGATCCTTAATGATATTAAGATGTCTGTCGGAAAAGGCTATTTGCGCGGTCGTAAATGAACGCTGCAAGTCAGAACAAAAAATTACGTCAAAATGATCATTTTTATATCTATCCCCTAGTTCTTGAGCTTGCTTCTGACCTAATTCAGACAAAGCCACGTCATACCAACCTGAGGATAAATCAGCTTCGTTATCATAGGTTGTACCATGTGATTCAAATACTATTGTAACCATAATTAATAAATTAAATTTATTGGTTGACCACTAAAATAGGCTTCAATATTATCAATCATCATTTTATTCCCCTGCCGATCAGTGACATCAGTATAATGGGCGATATGCGGAGTCACTAATACTTTGGGGTGCTGAGCTAATTTTATATAAAATGGATCTTTAACATCACCGCAAAAGATGGAACCGCAATCATTAGCGACGCCGGCTAAAATATTCTTATCTAAAGTTTCTAACATCGCGTCGACATCATATATTTTAGTGCTCGTCACGGTAATAAAATACGAACCCGGTTTAAAAGAATTAAAAAAATCTTTATTTAATAAACCAACAGTGCTGTCATTCAAACTTAAAGTATCAACTACGACATCAGCGTTTTTAATAGAATTAATTAAATTATCATTTCTAATAAAATACTGGACATTCATCCCCAAAGATTCACAAATTTTTCCCACCAAAGAACCAACATTCCCTTTACCTAAGATCGTAATATTTTTTCCAGTTAAGCCCTTAGTTACTTCCAATGGGTGGGCCGACAAATCTAACTTATTAAGATAATAGGGGAAATCTCGAAACAAATTTAACATCATAGTCACAATCCATTCACTAACTGCTTCTTTGTTACAACCCGGGCAACGGGCCACTTTGATATTTCTAGTTTTCAGTCCAGCAACATCTAAAAACGATGTGCCGACAAAAGGCAAAGAAATAAAAGTATCTTCTAAATCATAAACTTTCTGGGTTAAACCAAATCGACCAGTACAAATGGCGTCCGCCCCCTGGCATCTTAACAACCATTCTTCGGGAGTTGCGGCTAGATTGTCATAAAACTTTACCTCGCCTAATTTATTTAAGCGATCTTTTTCTTCGCTATTGAGGCCCAAATTTTGGGTAACTACTATTTTCATACGATCATTTTTGATAAAAAGATTTTAATTTTTAGACTTATACTAATTTTGAGTTTCTTCTTCGCTATAATTCCCTTTCCCCGGAATAATGTTTCTTATTCCACCGCGCGGGTTCACGACATCACCAATATATCTAGGGATAAGATGAACATGAAGGTGCTTGATTGTTTGACCGCCAGCCTGACCCTCATTAATACCAACATTGTAACCAGCGGGATGGAACTTTTCATCAATGATAGCCCTTAACTCCAATACCAAACTATACATTTCAGATAATTCTGACGGTGTCAGCTTAAAAAATGAATCAATATGCCTCTTAGAGACAATTTCTGAGTGTCCTGGGGTAACTGGGAAATTATCAAAACGGGCAAAAAATGAATTATTTTCAACAATCTTTTTTTCTGGAGAATTATGTTGGAGTTCACAGAAAAAACATTTCATAAGTCTAGTTTCTTTATTTATCTAAATTATTGACCGTTCTCAATAATGCTAATAGCCCCAATAATCCACTCCGAACGTAACTTATCAGCCATGTTTTGAATTTCTGTCCACGTAAACCACTGAACATCTGAAATCTCATCTTCCGGCCATTCAATCTGTCCACCGATAATTTTGGCTTCAAAAGCATGTTTTGGGGGTGTCTTGGTGTCAGCTTGAAATATACCAAGTTTATGAATTAATTCCACATCAAAACCAGATTCTTCTTTTGCTTCTTTAATCGCTGTTTCCTCAATAGTATCACCTTCTTCGACTCGATCAGCAGGAAAATTCCATAAACCATGAATAGGACTACCTGGATTATTTTCCTGAACTAATAGATATTTACCATCTTGTTTGATAACGACTCCGGCGACAATATGTGTTTGAACGCATGCTTTCATATTTTTGTCATTTATTATTTTTTATAAATTATCCTCGACTATACCAGACAACTACTCTAAAGAAATAACCTGGATTCCCTTGGCTTTAATCTCCTCCTCGGGCCAGAATAAATTATCAATCATAAACTTACTAACATAAGTTACGTGTTTTTCTATCTTTCGACCGGTATATGCCCTAGCAACTTTATCCCATTCTTCTAGAACTAGTGTGTCACCCTCGTTAATACTGAAATCATTGAGACGAAGCTCAAATTTCTTCTTTCCTGAGACGACGGCATCAAAATATTCTGACCAAATTTTTTTCTTAACAACGGCCATATTATTTAATAAAATACTTTTTTATTTAATCTCTTGATTCTCACTTGTTAATAAATAACAAATATTATAACAAACTATAAATAAAATTGAGTTAAAGTTACACCTCCTGTCCGTTCTCAAGATAAATTGCCGTGTTGTTTTTTAGCGCTTCTAAACATTTAGGAAATCTTAACTGATATTTTTTATTTAATAATGGCCACGCTTTTTCAACAGTCATGAAGCGCCAATCCAGTACTTCATCTTCACCTAGTTTAATACTATTAATCTCGTTTTGACTAATACGGCCGGCGAAAAAAACAAATTGCAAATTTTCTCCATTAATATCAATATCAGAAATATAATCAATACAAAGTAATTTTAAACTTTGCAAATCAAGTCCAACCTCTTCTTTAACTTCTCGCAGGCAACCGGACCGCGGCGATTCATTACCCTCGACTACACCGCCAGGAATCGACCAATAATCTTTATAGTTTGCTTTCACAAAGAGAATCTCATTTTTTTCGTTCATTATTACTGCTCCCGCGCCCATTCTTTTCTTTGGCAAGTTCTTAAAATATTCGTTACTCATATAATTTCACATTATCCCTATGGCTCTACTCCGATCCTCTCATGAAATAAATAAATCTTTAACCTGGCATTTCTTAGATTCTCCAGCGATTTCCAGAATTACCCAGGTTTTTGGTCCATAAAAATTTATTAATTCCTGACAAGTTTGACATGGCGGAATGATGGTTGGTTTTGGTACGTCTCTCATCGTAATCGCGACAATTGAATCAAAATTTCTCTCACCATTAGAAACGGCCATCCCCATGGCAACCTGTTCCGCGCAAACATCAACGATTTGTGAATCAAGGTGAATGCCAGCATAAATTTTTCCAGATTTTGCCCGGACAGCAGAACCAACGTGGTGCTTTCCATATAGGAAATTCTTTTGGATAACTGCCGTGGCCGCATCAATTAATTCTTGATCTTCTTTGGTAATATTTTTATATTCCATATTTATATTTCCGATAATATTTTCGGATCTTATTCTGGTGTTCGTAAGGATTTTTTTGCCTTTTGAATTATTTCCTCAATGAATTTCTTTTTCTTGATGGCATAAATTTCCCGCAAATTCTGGTATTTTGCGGCCAATTGTTCCTTTAGTTTAGAATATTTTTTGGCAACATTTTTGTGATTATGAAGATAGTCCTTAAACAAAATCATATCTTCCGCACAGCCACTACCAATTTCGCCGATATGGAGATAGTGTGTCCTTTTCTCTTCTAGACCTTTCGTAAAAAACAACCTTTCTTGTCTTAAATCATTCTTTTTCAATTCATAACCTATCTCCTCTAATTTCTTCTGATAACGTCTCGCTTTTTGTAGTGATGGGACAACTAGAGCAATATCAATAATTGGTTTAGCGAGTATCCCAGGAATGGCCGTGCTCCCGACGTGTTGAATCTTAAGCGCATCTCGACCAAAAATTTTTTTAATCTTTTTTTCTTCGCGTTCAAAATTCTGCCGCCATTTTGAGTTATACCCTACTAATTTGACGGTTCCGCGCTTTAATCCGATCATATATTTTTGTGTCTACTTCTATAATACTTCCAATAATTACTTCCCTTAATATTTCTTATAATTATTTCTATTGATTTTTTATTTTAGTGCTTTCCTTTTATTTTCTAAAAATTTATTTTTAGAAATGATTGAGTGACCGACTTGCTTTTCCAGCTCTATTCTAGCTTTTCCAGCGACCCCGCCACCTTTTTGGGCGACTTCTCTATTCTGAGGAAAAGTTTTTGGCTCTTCTTTTTTAGAAATTTCCGTAGTCGACACTTCAGCTAACATATTTAAAACTAATTCCAAGTTGGTCATATTATCGCGTAAACTTTCTCTTTTTAGGTTCTTCAAATTCTTATAATCTTTAACTTTAAGACCGGCCCAGGCAAAAGTAATATCATCGGTTAGAATCGCAAACTCATCTCCATTCTTAACACCCCGTTCCATCCATTCATTAGTTAAATCTTTCCTAATTTCAATGCTCTTTAGACGTAAATCAACCCACTCCTTAGAATAACCTTTTTTTAAATAAGTAGACAGGGCTCTTTGGATAGCTTTTTCCGGATCCTCGGTTTCTTCAACGCGCTCATAGCCAACCCGGGCTAGCCACATTTTAAAAGGCTCGGCTTTCGGCGACGGTATTGATTGAATTATACGAAACACTGTTTCCGTATCGGCTGCATCAGAAAGATAGTATTTACCATCTTTAGCCAAAAATTTCAGTTGGTCACATTTTGTGACCACCTCACTTTCTTCATTTTTGAGACGATTTTTAAGAGTTGTCCAATAACTCTGAGCCCTTCTGTGATCTGTCTGTTCTGTCAAGGCCGCGACTACGTCAACCACCGAAAAATACCATTTTTCTTTTTCTTCATCCCAATAGCGCCGGATCTCTTGACCAGAAAAGAGCGCAATTTGTTTTTTTTTCTTTTCTTCTGACATACTTTTAATGATTAATAAATTATACTAATCATTATAACAAGTCGAGCATTATAAAAACTTAAAATATTTATAAAATTTATTTCCCATGGCAATTACACGTTCTGTCACGCTCCGTTACAGAACGTGCTTTTATCGCCGTGTCCACAGGAATTCATCCCAACAAAGATGAATAGCATTTTTGTAAAATTCAGGCATATTCAGCTTATCCATTTCATTTAAACCGAATTTTCTGAATTCTGATTTTCCTGCTTCGCCTTCTATCTCAAAAGTACCAGTTTTGGATAACAATTTACATAAATAAGATAATACCAATACCCCCGATGATTCATCTTGTGACTTCTGTATCTTATACATCCAAGCATGAATCACTTTTACAACTTCAACTTCGAACCCCAATTCTTCTCTTAACTCTCTAACTACGGTTTCAGTTGGCTGTTCTCCTTGATTAAGTTTACCCCCTGGTAATTCCCATTCATTTCGTTCGTTTTTTCTCAACCAAATTGAATTTCCTTCAAATACTATTCCTTTTACCGAAATTGGCACTTGGTATGATTTCATATTGATGCTCCTACTTCCCACAACATTTTTTATATTTTTTCCCGCTTCCACAAGGACAGAGATCATTGCGACCAACTTTCTCACCACTCTCATCTCGTACTTTTTCATGGACTAAATCAATCGTGTTGCGAGACTCCGCTTGGCGCTGCATTTCTTTCTGAGCACCAGAGAACTCTAGTTTTTGTTCTGGCTTAGCGGCAAACATGGCTAAATCGCGTTGAGCTGACATCACTAAAGCATCACCAGTCTTATAAATCGAATAGACCACCTGTTTATTAATTAGTCCGTTCAGTTCTTGATAGAGACGATAGGCTTCTTTCTTATATTCCACCAAGGGGTCATGCTGTCCGTAGCCCCGCAAGCCGATTCCCCGCCGCAAATAATCAACAGTTTCTAAATGTTCGACCCACATCTGATCAATCGAACGAATTAAAATGCCTTTTTCCACTTCTTGAAAATTCAAATTCGCTTGTTTAAAAGCTTCAGTGAGTCTTTGATATTTTTCCGTCGCCACGATCGTTAAATACTTAGCTATCTCTTCGCGCACAGTTTCTTTGTGGCCACTGTGAGAAATCAAATCAGTTAATTTCTCTTTCACTTCATTGCCCGTCGACCAAATTGTTTTAACAGTTTCACTAATTTCCGCAATATTCCACTCAGCTAGATCATCGGTCGCCGTATGAAAATTCACTACAACTACAATTTCTTCCTGAACCATTTCTAAAACAATTTCCGTTAGACTGCGTCCTAATTCGCCCTCTTTAACGGCTCGAATGCCTTCCGCGATTTCTAAAATTTCACGACGACGTTTATAGATCGCCGTACGATGTTTGTTGATCACATCATCGTATTCAACTAAATGCTTTCTGATATCAAAATTATTCCCCTCCACCTTCTTTTGTGCACTCTCAATGGAGCGAGAAATAAGTTTATTCTCAATCGGCATATCCGCCGGCACTTTTAAAGTGTGCATGAGATTTTTCATGCGATCGCCACCAAAAATCCGCATTAAATCATCATCCGTGGAAACATAAAATTGGGAAGAACCCGGATCACCTTGCCGCCCGGCGCGACCTCGTAATTGATTATCAATCCGACGCGATTCATGACGTTCCGTGCCGATCACATGTAAACCACCCAACTTACAAACTTCTTCTTGTTCAGCTGACTGCGGAGGGTTGCCGCCTAAAATAATATCTACCCCACGACCGGCCATGTTAGTAGCTAAAGTAATGGCACCGCGACGACCGGCTTGAGCAATAATTTCCGCTTCTTTTTGGTGATTCTTCGCGTTTAACATCTGCGGATGCAATCCCTCTCGTTCCATTAATTCCGCCAAAACTTCATTTTTTTCAATCGAAATCGTACCCACTAAAATTGGCTGACCTTTAGTATTACGCTCTTTAATATCTCGAATCACCGCTTGATATTTATCCATTTCCGTACGATAAATCAAATCATTTAAGTCTTTGCGGACATTAGGCTTATTCGTCGGAATAACAATTGTTTCTAAATTATAAATCTTATGAAATTCTTCGGCCTCCGTAGCGGCTGTTCCCGTCATACCGGATAACTTGTTATACATGCGAAACAAATTTTGGAAAGTGATCGTCGCCATGGTTTGTGATTCTTTCTGAACTTTAACCCCTTCCTTGGCCTCAATCGCTTGATGCAAACCTTCACTATAGCGTCGACCAGGCATTAAACGACCGGTAAACTCATCAACGATTATAATCTCGCCGTCTTTAATTACATAGTCTTTATCACGTTTAAATAAAACCCGAGCCTTTAAAGCCTGTTCAAGGTGATGAACTTCTTTCACACCGCCTTCCACATAAATATTTCCCAGGCCCAGGATTTTTTCAACTTTGGAAATACCACCTTCGGTTAAAGTGGCGGCGCGCATTTTTTCATCCACATTATAATCTTCGTTCTCTTCTAAACGTTCGACGATTTGCGAGAATTTAAAATATTTATCCGTCGATTCTTCAGCGGGAGCGCTGATAATAAGCGGGGTACGGGCTTCATCGATTAAAATTGAGTCGATTTCATCAACAATGGCGTAATATAGTGGACGTTGGACGGTTTGCTCCAAGGTGTAGACCATATTATCGCGCAAGTAATCAAAACCAAATTCATTATTGGTGCCATAGGTGATATCGCAATAATAAGCGTCGCGCCGCGGCACGCGGCGAAAATGTTTTAGACGTTCATCGTACTGTGATTCATCAGTATATTCAGGATCATAAACAAAAGCATTTTCATGAACGATTACGCTAGTGCTCAAACCCAGGGCATAATAAACCGGAGCCATCCAGCCGGCACCGATTCGAGCCAAGTAATCATTAACCGTAACCAAATGTGCTCCTTGGCCAGCCAAGGCGTTTAAGTATAAAGGCAAGGTCGCGACTAAAGTTTTTCCTTCACCAGTCTTCATTTCGGCAATTTGGCCGCGATGCAAAACAATTCCTCCAATTAGCTGGACATCATAATGGCGTTGGCCTAAAACTCGTCGCGCCGCTTCTCTAATTGTTGCAAAAGATTCGGGCAAAAGATCATCTAAATTTTCCCCTTGAGCGAGGCGTTCTCTAAATAAATTTGTCTTATTCTTTAAGTCAGTCGCACTCAAATCCTTTAAGGCATTCTCAAAGTTATTAACCTTATCTAAAATGGGACGCATGGCTTTGACCATCTTATCATTAGCATCGCCAAAAATATTAAAAATATTCATAGTTATTTTCGCTAGTATTTAATAAAAACAAACAAATCAACCGGTTGTTAACCGCTTGTTTAAATATTCCTCTTTCCTGTTAATATTAGTATAATACGTCTAGGTGATAAAATAAATATTGACTTTTAGTAAGAAAGATTGTGTTTTTAGTTTACCCTTTTCAAAAACGAGATGCTCCTCATCTCGTTTTTGCAATTTTCTTATTTTCCTCTTTTTTTATCAATTAATTTTTCCTTATACTTTTTAATCACTAATTCTAAATGATCCTTAACCTTATCAATCGCTTTATATAAATCTTTCTCAGTTTTTTCCACTCGCAAGATATGCTGAGGAACTTGTAAATTAACTTCCGCCCTAAATATTTCCCCTTTATACTGGCCACCCACAGCTTTCTCAATTTCCATATCACAATTCATAACTTTAATATCTCCCAAATACTTCTCAATCATATCCATCTTTTCTTGACAATAGACGGCGATGGCCTCAGTCATCTCTAGCTTAGTGGCTTTTAAATTAATCCTCATAATTTTTATTTAAAACAATTTAATAATATCTTTATAGGTAATAAAGATGACGAGAGCGATCAGAAGCAAAAAACCAATATTGTGAATCAAAGCCTCAATTTCTTTGCGCATTGGTCGTCCTTTGATCTTTTCAATCAGTAAAAAGACAATCCGACCGCCATCAAGCGCGGGAAAAGGCAAAATATTAATGATTGCTAAATTTAAAGACAAAAGCGCCATGAATTGCATCAAATAGGTTAGCCCCAGACGAGCCGCTTGACCGGTAAAATTAGCAATGCCCACCGGGCCAGCGAATTGGTCACCAACATTATGCCCCGCAAAAATCTCTTTAAATAAATTAACAAAAGCGACGACAATTTGTCCGATCATCCAACCAACTGTCTTCGCGCCTTCCCAAAAAGCATCAAAGAAAGGATAACGCACTAGGCCGGAAGAAAAAATAGCCACACCAATCGTCGCGCGACTGCTATCTTTCGCCCGAGGCATTACTTTAAGGGTTAATTCTTCTTGACCGCGTTTGATTTTAAACTCGGCTTCTTGATCAACCTGAGAAGCAACAACATCCTGCAAAGATTTCTCGGTACCAACAGTTACCCCATTAACTTGAATAATCGCGTCGCCCTCTTGAACACCAGCCGCCTGAGCGGGAGAATTCGGTAATACTTGAGCAACCATAATCTGAGCTTCACTCACCCGAGCTCGTTTACCAAGATCATTAGTCGATTGAGGCAGACCGAGGAGATAACCTCCGGAAAACAGCAGCCAAGCTAAAACTATATTCATGAGCACTCCCGCGATAAGAATAATTACCCGCTGCCAAATCCTTTTTGCTCCAAAACTATCCGGATCTTCTTTACCATCACCATTTTCGCCTTTAATTTTAACAAAACCCCCAATCGGTAACCAATTTAAGGAATAAATAGTCGCCTTGGATGCTGGCCTAATCTTTTCATTTTCACTCGTCTCCAAACTCTCCCCAGAACGGTTACCAACCACTTTACACCACTGGCCATAACGATTTTTATACCAACCAATCGCCCGGGGTGGGAAACCAAAACCAAACTCAGCCGCTTTGACCCCGAAAATTCGCGCCGTCCAAAAATGACCCAGTTCATGGGCGAAAACCAAAACTGACAAAACAATGACAAAAATTACAATGGTTAAAAACATAAAAAGACGTTTAAGCGATTAATTTAAATCTCCATAATATCTTGCTCTTTGCGATCGCGAATGTCTTTTAATTCCTCATTCTTCTTAGCGGAGAACTCATCTAGCTCCTTCATGAAACGGAATTTGTCGTCTTCGCTTAACTCTTTGTCACTAAAAGATTTCTCAATTGCTTCTTTCACTTTATCCCGAACATTGCGAATAATAATACGCACTTTCTCCATTTTTTCATTAAGTTTCTTAACTAACTCCTTTCGATTTTCTTCAGTTAAAGGCGGGACAGTTAAACGTACTTTATCACCCTCATTAACTACCCCGAGGCCCAAATCAGCTTCAATAATCGCCTTCTCAATACTTTTAATAACACTCTTGTCCCAAGGCGAGATGACAATACTCCGGGCATCAGAGACCGCGATATTAGCCACCGCATTAACGGGATTCAAAACCCCATAAGCTTCAACTTGCACTCCTTCCAGGGCGGCGGGATTAGCTCGACCAGTGCGCAGCGCACTAATTTCTTTCTTAAAGAAATCTAGAGCATTACTGAAATCATTTTGTTTAGCTTGCACGTACTGATTCATATTATTTTATTATTTTATTATTTATAAATTATTTTGTTTTAATCGTTCCTAAATAAATCACACTAGGATTTTGGTAATCAATTAACAATTCCCTGCCCGCACGCTTAGTGGGTAGACTTTTTGTCGACCAAGTCGCTCCACCATCAACCGAACGGAAAAAGGTGGTATTGGTAACATAATAGATATTGCTAGAATTTTGAGGATCAACCGCGATGGCATTAATAATTGTTTCTTGATCGGGTTGAATTAACTTAAGATTCTCCCAAGTAATTCCATTATCAGGGGAACGCAGAATAAGGGTGTTAGTCGCTAAGAATAAATAACCATCTTTAGCGCTGACCACAATATCTTTGAAGTTCGAGCCTAAATTATAATCCTGCAAAACATCATTAAGATCAATCCAGTCCTCCACTAAAAAATTCTTTTCTAAATCAGCTGAATTAGCACTATTAGTGTTGGTGTTGGAAATAAAGCTAAAAATCCGATTTTTAGCCGTCGCTACAAAAACTAAACGGCTATCTAGCGGCGAGATGATTAAACGATTGATTCCCTCTTCTAAACGTTGAATCGTCCGCCAAGTTTCTCCGCTATCAATACTTTTTATAATTTCACCACGCGAAGTGCCAATATAAATATTACGCGGATTATAGTGATCAATCGCGATCGCCGTTACTCCAACGCCTGGGTTGTTATCAAAATAAACTTGATTCCAGGTTCGATTACAATCATTAGAACGATAAAGGCGATTACTGAGAGCCACGTAAATCAAACACTTGTTTTTAGGATCAACTTTGACATCATTAATGGTCACTCCGGGCAAACTGTCTGCCTTAATCCAGCCCGTAGTGATATTATAAGTATAATATAAACCACGATCTAAACTAGCTAAGTAGATCGCGGCACTATCTTGCGGATCCATAGTCATTAAATTCACATTTAAATCACTAATATTTTTATCACGGCTATCGGCCGCCGCGATATCAACCATCGGTCGCCAAGAACCACCGCTATCAGTGGAAACAAAAACGCTACTATCAGCCGCCGCGCTCTGCTGAGACGACCCCGAAGAATTGGTAGAAACTGAACAAGCAGAAACTAACAAGACTACCAAGGGGAGAAAGAGCCAAAGACGAATCTTAGACATATTCATATTTTTATAAATTAAAAGGTTAACTAAATATTAATGACTACTTGTTCTAAAACTAAACGCGGATTAACATTAGCGACCAGATATTCACGGGCTTGAGCAATTAGTTTTAACCAATTAAGCAATAAAGAAACATGAGCCGCCTGATCGCTACCAGGCAAAGATTTGGTCACCTGTTCCAATTTCTCCCGTAAAGCTGAGTGCTGCAAACGATCAGTCTGACCTAAGCTGAGCAATAGCAGGTCGCGTAACAAACCCTCGGCCATTAATAAAAGCTCTTGGGCCGCACTCGTCGCTTGTTTACTCCAAGTTTTATCACTAAAGAGTTTATCCAGAGCCTGGAGACGTTGATTAAGATCTAAGGTTAAAAGATTTAACCAAACTTCAGCTCGCTCTAAATATTCCCGATAAACCTCAGGGTGTTCTAACCATTTTAAAGCCGCTAATGGTTTTCCAAGAGCTAAATTGGCCAAATCTTTAGCCAAGGCTCGCCCCGCCCCTTCATTTTTTATTAAATAATCATAAATAGTCGCCGCGGGGACGGGCTGAAAATAAAGCACTTGACTACGCGATAAAATTGTCGCCGGCAAGCTGTCTTCTTGAGCGGTTAAAAGGATAATTACCACCTGATCTTTTGGTTCTTCAAGGGTCTTTAAAAGAGCACTTTTTGCCTCTTCACTTAGTAACTCCGCTTGTTTGATAATCCCGATATTATAAGAATTTAAAAAAGAGCTTAATTGCAAGGTTTTTATAAATTCGCGCACCGCTTCAATCGAGATGCTCTTCTTATCTGGTTCTGGTTGTAAAATATGCAAATCACTATTTATTCCCGTCTGACCACTTAGGTTTTCAACGGATAATCCTAACCCCTGGAGATTACGCGCGAAGGCTAAAGCAATAGTTGATTTACCTAAATCGTCTTGGCCGGCAAATACATAAGTCTGAGCGACTTTTTGATTTTTCAAACTGCGCTCGAGAAACTCTACTGCGGATTCATTACCAATCGCTGGCCAAGAATAATTAGCCATAAATTAAAGACTAAAAACGAAAAATTTTATCAGGGTCAACTTTATACTTAACATTAACTGTTACCGGAGCAGTATTTAGTTGTCCATTAGCGGCGCGAAAATAGCGACCATACTCTCGACCGCCCTTACCGACATAAACGGCTAGATAGGTACCGGGGATTAAAGAATAATAAGCGGTTTTGCTGGCGGATAACTTAACTGTACCGACCTCTTTATCGCGATAATAATTAGTGCCATCATCAGTAGTTAAGGTATAAAGTTTTAAGGAAGCATCTTTAGACAGCCCCTCGCCTTGGGTATCGGCTAAACTGAACTTAACTGCATTAACAACTAGCTTTTTAGAATTATTGACCCTAGCTTTAATGGTTGTATTCCAAAAAATATTCTCATGATTAAAGTCATCAAGCACAACCAACGCATAGGTGCCAGCGGGATATTCAAACTGGAAACGGCCGCTGGTAGTCGTCTTGGTCTTGAGAAGCTGTTTACCTAATTCTTTACCGCCTTCACCAGACAACTGCTCATATAATCTAATTTCTCGATTCACTAAAAGCTTTTTACGGCCGTCACGAATCTCACCGCTCAAACTGCTAAAAGTGTAGGAAAAGGTATAATCCTGATCGTTGGGAATTTGGACATTATAAACTACGGAATTATTACCACCTGCATCTTTAGCACTCAGGATATAGGTGCCAGTTTGTCCTATCCGATACGGATTATAACTAGCCACATAAATAGTTGCCTGCCCGCCACCATTGGTTTTTAAATTAGTAATTAGATCACTACTTTCAAAAAAAGGATTACCGTCGGCATCGTATTGCTGGGCGTAAAGAGAAAAATTATAATTACGCTTCAATTTTCCTTGCCCATCACGTAAAACAATTCTAAAGGCGGGTAAATATTTCGTCGTTGTTCGATCATAGTTACAAACAAAACGGATGGAATCAAAGAACCAGAACTCTCCCAAATCAGACCGTTTTTCCCAAACCTTTAAAGCATAAGTTTTGGTCTTATCTGGCTTAAAACTTAAAGAAGCCTGACCCGAGACATCAATCGTCCCGCCGCCTATTTTAGTTCCGGCGATCGGTAGCCCATTAATATCCTTCCTCTGCTCATATAACTCATACTTTAAACCACTTAAAACTTGACCCGAAAAGTTCTTAAGATTAAGAAAGAATTGAGAATTCTTTTCACAAATATTAGGATCGGTGGCGGCTGAAACAGAATTAGCCCCTAAAGCCCCAATAAATATTACACTAGCCAAGACAATAACTCGCCAAAACATAGAGTTTTGATTAAATCTTCGCATAATATTGAATAACTTAATTTTAACCAAGAAAGACCACTGAGAGTGGCTAAAAATATTATACCATATTTTTTCAAAAGTCCACGACTAATTATCTCACCAATAAGAATTAGCCAATTAATTAGAAAGGAGTAAAACAGAATATCCCCATCTCTTCTAATATTAAAACCTAAAAAGTGGGACTTTTTATTTAATCTTTCATGATAAAACCTTGATTTTCCAGGCTTAAATTGCTATATTGAAGTCATGTTAACTAAGCTTAAAAAACTAATTCTTCTCCTGGGAGACGGATCTCTAATTGGTCTGGCCCTAATTCTAACTCTTCGCTGGCGTTATCCGCTTGTCTCCTTCCCTGTCCACTGGTCAGAACACTGGCCACATTTTTTGATTATCGGCTTAATTTGGTTAATAGTTTTTTATATTAACGGTCTCTATAACCTTAATCTACGTTTTACGAGTCGGCGTTTCTTTCGCGCTGCCGCGAGCGCATTAATTATTAATATTTTAATTGCCATTTTTTACTTCTATCTCAACCCAAAAACAGCAATTACTCCAAAAACTACTTTAGCAATTTTCAGTGTAATCTTTACGCTCACTTTCTCCCTGTGGCGTTTGCTCTACCAATCTCTGGAGAGTAAAGTGCTCCCAAAAGAGAATTTAGCCGTCATCGGTAATAACGCGGCTGCGGAATTAATTCAAAAAGAACTAGCCAACAACCCTGGCGCCGGCTATAAGCTAAACTTAGTCTGCCGTAGTCTTGATGAACTAGAAAAAGTTACGGCTCTAATCAAACATGCGGATCTACGGGCGCTAGTAATCGCAGATGATTTCGGCCAGAGCGAACGCTTGCGAGCTACTCTTTTCACTTGTTTAAAATACCGAGTAAGTTTTTTTAACTACCCCGACTTCTACGAGCTCCTAACTGGTAAAGTGCCGGTGGAGGCGATTGGTCAAGATTGGTTTCTAGAAAATCTCCAGGCGGGTCGAAAAAACTATTTTGTCTTCTTAAAAAGAGTGATTGATCTAATTGGCGCCTCTTTAATTTTTATTATTTCCCTCCCCTTATGGTTAATCATTGCTCTGGGAGTAAAATTTAGCAGCTCGGGGCCAATCTTTTTCCGCCAATTAAGAATGGGTCAGAATGAAAAAACTTTCTCTATAATTAAATTCCGGACAATGCGGGAAAAAAATAATGATCGATCAATTACTTTAATCGGTGACGAGAGAATTACTCCCTGGGGCGTATTCCTACGTCAAACTCGTTTAGATGAAATCCCCCAAGTCATTAATATTTTACGCGGGGAGATGAGTTTTATTGGTCCCCGCCCTGAGCGACCTGAGATTATAACGGAACTTGAAAAACAAATCCCTTTTTATAAAACCCGGCTACTAATTAAACCGGGTCTAACAGGCTGGGATCAAATCTCCGGCCATTATCATTCACCTACTCCGGCCGATAGTCTGGAAAAACTCCAATCTGATTTATTTTATCTTAAGCAACGTTCCCTGTTTCTTGATCTAACTATTGCCCTAAAAACTATTGCGATTATGCTTAGTCGTAAGGGACGCTAAAAACCATGTCTGCTCCTAAAATCAGTGTGCTGATGCCAGTCTATAACGGCGCCCCGTATTTAGCGGCGGCGATTGTTAGTATTTTGGAGCAAACTGAACCGGATTTTGAATTATTAATTGTGGATGATGGTTCAACGGATCAGACCGCACAAATAGTCAAAACTTTTTCAGACCCAAGAATAAAGTATTTTTCTCAAACTCATCAAGGGTTAGTTCCGACATTAAACTTTGCTTTGGACCAAGCTCAAGGAGAATATTTAGCCCGGTTGGACGCTGACGATATCGCCACTAATGACCGGCTCGCGAAACAAGTTGCTTTTTTAAACCAGAATAATCTTGTGGCGGGAGGTACTTGGGCAGAAATAATTGACACCCAAGGAAAAAAAATCGGCGAGGTGAATTACCCGCCGCGGGAGGCCAAAAAAATAAAATGGTTCTCCCTCTGGCACAACCCCTTTATTCATTCCTCGATGATACTTCGCCGTTCTATCGTGAAAAAAGTGGGCGGATACAGAAACTTTAAACATGTTGAGGATTATGAACTCTGGTCCCGAATAATCTTTCGATTTCCGACCGGCAACTTACCCGAACAATTATTGAAGTATCGCCTACACCCCCAGCAAACCACAGTGAGCCAAAATAAAATCATGCGTTGGAATGGTTTTTTTATCCGTCTTTTAGTTATCAAGCGAGCGATTAAAAGCTTATTTTAAATTGTAAGCCAACTAGCGGGAATAACCTCCGAAGATTTTTGCGGTTGATCCACTAACCAATATTGCGGAGCAACCACAATTTTATTTGGTCGAGAATCCAGCCAAGCCCCCCACCAAGAAAAACTAGAATTGGCGATAATATGATCCTGGCACTGCGCCATTAAAATTAATTCTTCGTAATCTTGAATTTGAGGAGAAGAAACATAATTAATTAAGAAATTAAAAGATAAATTTTCTTTTGCCCAGACAATATCATCCGAAAAAACAAATACTTCTAGATTAGAACCGAAACGCTCCACTATTTTTTGCAAAGCCTGCTGATAATAATCCAAACTGCAAACGCCATGATAAGCGTTTGTTTTTTTATTACTAATATAATCACCGCGCCGAATATGCAATGATACTGAATGAACCGCCTGATTAATCTTAGTTTGCCAAATTAGGGCTGCCGCCGTTAAAGGCTCTTTCAAATAAAACTCCTGACGAATTATTTCTCGGCTGTAATTAAAATATTTTTCTCCTTGATAAAAACGATCTAACTTTTGATTAAAGACCCTTCTTATTTTAAACCGAATTTCTCTTAGCGGTCGATAATATCTAGAAAAACTAATACCAGGATTAATATTAAAATGGTTTAATTTGAAATCTCGAGCCGTGTCTTTCTTGGATCGCGCTGACTGAAAAAAAGAAATATCAAAAGTAACTTTTTGACCCAAAAACTCTAGATTTCGACCATAAGCATACTGAAATAACTGGTTACCTAAGCCTCCTTGAATTTTAATGACCTTTCGAGGAGTAACCAACTTAATTATTCTTTTCAAAAATGCTTTAAAATTGGATAAAAGAAGCCGCCCCTCCAAGTGACGACGTAAATTAATATGACCACCATACTCTTTTTTATTCCGGAGTACTATTTTAGGATTAAAGGGTAAAACCGCTCCCGCCGGGTATAAATAAGCCGGTGAGAGAACTTTAACAATCTCTAGATGTTTATTTAAATAAGAATTCCAGTGAGATTCATCATGCCAACCGGCGATAATTTTTTGTTCTAAGTCCACTTTAATCTGATGATTTAAAATTTCTATTACCTTGAGAAAATAATCCGTCCGACCACCATTAATGGCTCCTTGAAAATAGAATTTTCCTTGACCTTTAGCGATAAAGGCCTGGGAAGCTAAACGACGCTCATAAGTAAACTTAGTTACGGGTTTATTAAAAAATCCCGAATGTAAACCACCCACCAGTTGCTCTGAACCAGAAGGCAAAAATTCGGCGGCGGTAATTAATTTAATAAATAAAATATTGGAATTGAAAAAGAAAAGAAAATCCATTTTCCGTAATTCGGCGATTTGACGCAAAAACATCTCATAACGCATTAAAGTATTATGAGGCCAACCCAGATCGGTTTGCGGAATTAAATGAATATTTCTATTTTCGGAAAAAAAAGCTAATTGAGAATTATCGGTAAAAACAAAGTAATGTTTTTCGGCCTCGGGAATGAAATACTTTTCACAACTAGAATAAAAATCCGGCCAAAAAATGTCATATTTACCGATACAAATATAAAGGATACCAATTTTCATATTATTTTTCCCGATAATTCTTAGTAACTTGGCGACTGACGGCATATTTCTCGGGCATTAATATTTTCTCAACAATAACCAAGTAACGTTGAATAATATGGGTCCAAGTAAAATTATTCTGAGCATATTTTCTAATCATCGATCGGTAACGACTATTGGCTAGGCAAACCGATTGAGCGCTAGCCAATAATTCTTGGTCATCACGAATTATTTGAACAAACGGCTGACTAAGATCTAAGTTAGCCGCGGCTTCAGGAGAAATGATCAATGATAAGCCAGCCGCTAAAGCTTCACCAATAACTAAGGCATGGGCTTCACCGTCACTTAATAAAACCAAAGCTTTATACTGAGTCAAATTCTGCTGCACTTCAGCCCGCGTCCAACTTCCAAGATAAAATGTTGTTTGGTTATTACACCTAAAACGTTTATCTACAATCGGGCCGACAAAGTCAATTTTTAGATTAGACTGGCGCGAAAATATTTCCGCCAGTTCACACTGTCTTTTGCGAGGTTCTATTTTTCCTAAACAAATTAAATCTTTTTGACCTTCAAGGGAGAAATTAATATCAGCGACTTCCGTGCCGTTAGGTAAAACTTCAATCATTCCAGAGTAGCCCGCCTGGAGATAAGTAGCTTTAATCTCTTCACTTAAAACAATCAACGTGGGAGCTTTAAGAAGCTTTCTAAATATCCGGCGATATGACCAGTGCCATTTTGTTGGCCAGGCCGAATAACCATAATGACTAGTAATCACCAATTTGAATTTAAAAATTCGCGCTAAAATTAACCAAAAACCAGCCAAATCATCATACTCTAAATGCACTAGATCATAATCCCAGGGCTTAGTTTTTAAGGCGGGGATTAGACCGCGTCGATTTAAAATATCGGCCGTCTGACCAGCCTTCTCAAGATTAATTTTCATTTGCCAGATAACAATTTCCACTGCTCCCCAGCCGGGGTTAGGAATCGGCATTAAACCGGGACCGACAAAAAGTATTTTCATATTTTATAAGCTAACTAAAATTTTAAATTAAACTAAGATTCCTATCTAATTGATCCGTCGCTTCCAAAACTTATTGAACGACAAAATAAGTAAAGGCGCAATCAAATATGATATCAGCGAGGCCAGTGCCGCTCCAGTCAAACCCAGTCGAGGGATTAAAATAAAGTTTAAAATAATATTAGCCGCCATCCCGATCAGACTAATTAGAAAACTCGTGCGCATCATATTCTCCGCGGTCAAATATTGACTAACGCCAACACTTAAGAACATCCCGATGCTAGACCAGGTATAAATTTGCAAAATTGGTACGGCCGCTAAATAGGCGGAGCCATAAACCACTGTAATCGCCAATTTCGATAATAGGGATACACCCAAAGCAATAACGAACGCTAAAACTAGGAGTAATAAGTAAAAAAATTTTAAACGATGACGATAAATTCGTTCACCTTGTTCTTTGGCGCTCACGATAGCCGGAAATAAAGACGCACAAATCACCCCAGGGATAAAATACCAAATCTCCGCTATCTTAACAGCGGCCGCATATAAACCAACCGCCCGTTGACCCAACAAATTGCCGACGATAATCTGATCAATTTTAATATAGATAAACCAAGAAACGGAAGCGAGCATCACAAATAAAGAATCATGCATTATCCGCTTCGCCAGTGGTCGAGAAAACTTCCACTGGCGTGCATTTAAACCGCTGGCTCGATAGGCTAATAATAAAAAAATAGAATTCCATAAAACATCTAAAGCGTAAACCACGACAACCAAAACGACACTGCCGTGAAGAATAATAATAGAAATTTTTAAAACTGACGAAATGGCTAAAGCAAGAAGCTGAACTAAAACTACCGGCTTGGCTTTTACCTGCGATTGAAAAAACACACCGACGATTCCTGGGGCTTGAATTAAGAAAGATAGCGCATACAGAATTACTAGTAATCTGATTAAAGTATCGCCTTCAAAAATAAAAACCGCCACGAGCGCTAAAATAAAGGCGCCAAGACCACCGATAGTTTTTAAAACAACGGCGGTTCCTAAAAGAGAATCCCGCTGCTCCGGTTGTTTAATTAGTTCACGACTAGTAATATTATCGGCCGACAAATAGGCTAAAAAACCGAATAAACCGGCAAAAGCAATAGAATAATTTAAGACACCATAATTTTCCGGACCAAGATAGCGCGCCAACCAGGCGCCCACGAAGAAAGAAACAAGAAGGGAAAATAATTGCCCGAAAAACAACCAACCGGTATTAGTAAAATATCGTTTAAAACCATCATGACTTAAAACCCAACGCCATTTCAAGGGGACAAAACATTCTAATTTGGAAAATAATCTAGTGAGCATTTAATTAAATAAAAAGCGGCTAGCTGGAAGCTACCACTTTTCAGTTTTTTTGATTACTTTCTGTTTTAAATCTAAATAAGCAGCGACAGCTTTTTTCTCAACTATTGGAGAAACCAAACGTAGAATCTCTAAACCCAGGATCCGATATTGTTTCCCCACTTTATTAGCTTTAATTATCCCTTTCTTCAGAAGACGTTTCAGGGTACTATTGCTAACTTTAAGGAGACTTTCCACTTCACTAGTGGTATAAACGGCATGAGGTTTTATTTCGTCGGGCATATGGGTAATTAATAATTCGTATCCTTATTATATGCCTCTAGATTCAACAGGTCAATAAGTGTCACTAGGTGTCAAAAAACTAACTTTGATAGATCTTTAAATAACTAGCAACCATTTCATTAAAGTTTCCCCCGACCGTTGTCCCAACTTGGTTGGTAGTTTTGTTAATTTTCTCCAAAAATTCGGTTCGGTTATTCATTTGAAAACAGTTATTGCTGCCAATGATTTCTTCATTACCGCCCACGCGGCTCGCTAAAACTGGTATACCCGCTTGACGAGCTTCTAGCAATGATAGCGATGAACCTTCATATACTGATGGCAAAACAAACAAATCAAAAGCTTTAAGATAACCACTAGCATTATTAATCTGACCTAATAAAAAAACATCCGCTTCTAAATGATATGATTTAATTAAATGCTCATATTTTTTCCTCTCTGAACCTTCGCCAATAATAATCAGTTTTGCCTGGGGTTTTAGTTTCTTTAAATCTTTAAAAGCATTAATTAAAAATTCATAATTTTTTGGGTAGGCCAAGCGACCGATGGAACCGATTAAATAAGCTACTGCCAGGTCTACTTGAGCTTTTTGACTTAAAAATTTTCGGGCTTCCTCCCGGCTCTGAAAATATTTTATCTCTTCCGGTAACTCGTTGCAGACAATCTGACTCTTCTTCCCTTGCCCAAACGCCGGGACTTGATAATAGTTAAGACGACTGACAAAAATTAAGTGATCAACTTTTGGCCAAGTGAGTCGAAAAAATAGTTTCCAAAATAAACGACTCCAATAATTAGTTTGATGCCCGGGGTCTAAAAATGACAGACCGTGAACAGTAAAAACAATTTTTGGTCGAGGAGTTAACTGACGTAACGCCCAAACGCCACTTAAAGTGTTAGAGCTATTTAAATGAACGACATCAAAACCAGAAGTTTGAACATACTTTTTAAGTTCGGAAACAAACAAAAAAACTTGCCAGGGGTTGCAACTCCTTTTTAAATGTAAAAAACGATGAAAAGGAATATTTTCTTGGGCGAGAGCGGTGGGTAAATAATTGCCAGAACCACCACCAACAACTAAATCGACCCCCGCTTTTTTTAAAGCCGTGGCCAAATTAAAAACAAATTTCTGTGCCCCTCCGAGCTCTGATTTAGTAACTAATAGTAAAACTTTCATAAAATTTATTCATTCATATTATACCATGTTCCAAGAGATATTTCCTATTTTCCAAAATACCAAATAAATCTTATTCCCAGAATATATAAAAAAGAGCCATTGGCTCTAGAGGAAAAATCAGTTGAGATTAATCAAATTGATTTTATAGAATGCTAAGAGACACCAAGGGGAAAATTATAATTTTCGGGCGGTCTTATAAATTTGGGCTAATAGGTTATCAATCGCAAAAGGCTTTTCTAAAATGCCCTTTACCACACTCAACTCACTAAACTTTTCGAGCGATTCACGAAATTCTTCGGGCGGAATAGGGAGAGCGGAAGACATGAGTAAAACCGGAATGGTTCGTAAATGTGGATCTTTGATCATGACCTGACAAACGTCCATCCCGCTCATCATGGGCATCATAATATCTAAAAGTACTAGGCTGTAATCGGGATATGTCGCCATCTTATTTAGACCCTCTTGACCGCCATAGGCGACATCAATCTGAAATGATCCCTGACTAGCTAAAAGGGCTTGAAGCGTAGTCACGGTACTGGCATCGTTGTCAACTATTAAAATTCGCATATATTTATGTTTTTACTTGAAAATTTAAAGGTAGGACAAAATAGAAAGTAGCGCCGTGGTTTAATTCACTCATAACACCAACTTGGCCGCCTAGATTCTCAATATTCTGTTTACAAATATAAAGACCCAGCCCCATCCCATCTTGAGAACGTGATAAAGATGGCTCCAATTGGGAAAATTTCATAAATAATTTTTTCTGCATTGGTTTAGGAATGCCTGCCCCTGCCCCCTGGACATCAATCCGGACGGACTTTTCATCCGGCAAAGATAAATTAATATTAACTGTTTGGTTCTTGGGGCCGTATTTAATAGCATTATCAACAAAGTTATAGATTACCTGTGATATCTTAGCCTTATCGCTTTCCAAATTGACCATTTGATCACCTAAATTAAACTTAATCTGAGAATCAGTCCTCTTAGTCAACATATGTAGTGGGGTTTCAAGCGACTTAATCAGATCAACTAAATTAAATTTTTCTTTGACTATCGCCACCTTCCCGATTTCATTTCGACTAGCCGTAAGCATGGTTTTGATAAGATTGGTTAACTTCAACCCCTCTTGATGAATGATCGAAACATAGTCTTTATACTCGGGAGGGATAGTTTTGGGCTGCTTTTCCATCACTTCTGATAAACCAACAATAGAAATTAAAGGGGTTTTCAACTCGTGAGTGGCAATATTCAAAACTTCATTCTTTAGTTGATCAACTTCTTTAAGCTGGCTAATGGTGACTTTAGCCTTGGTTAATTCCGTCACATCCACGCCAGTAGCGAGAACTGCTTGAGCAACATTATATTCATTCTGAAGTAAGCTAAAATGCCAAACAATATTTTTCTCGGATTTATCTTTAGAGACAACAACATTTTCCAGGGTGTCGATCGCTCCGATGTCTCGAATTAGAGAAGTAACTAAGTTTTTAGTTCGCAGTTGATGTTTTTTCGCTACAAATTCATTAATCCAATCCTTACTAATAACATCGGCGGCTTCGACACTTAAAATTTCCCGCCCCTTTTTATTAATCAACAAAACATTATTATTGGAATCAAAAATTAACACCATAACACCAGCAACATCCAAATACTGTTGAAGCTTATGCTTCTCGGCTCGAAGACGGTTACGAGAATTCTTCACTTCCGTGTTATACTCCTGGAGTTTCTGGATACTCATCTGTAAAGATAGCATCATGGTTTTAAAAGAATTAGCTAGACTAGCCACTTCATCACCTCCTTTTAAAAGAGCCTCATCGACTGGAGCGTTAATATTACCGCCTTCAATTACTTTGGCCAGTTTAGTTAAGTTAAGGAGGGGCGAAATTAACCTCTTCGAGAAAACAATCGCATACCAAACACAACCAACTGAAGTTATCACTAATAATAAAATAGCGATTAACTGACTGAGTAATCTGACTCGTTCGATTTCCATTTGTAAATTTTCGGCGTATTCTAACTCCTTCAATAGTAGGGTGGTAACATTTTCTCGAACGAATTCATCTTTTCGGTTAGCTGTCTCATAACGGCTAACGGCCTCAAGATAATCACCGCCAGCTAAACTATTAACTCCAATTTCGACATCAAAGATGATATCGTTAATATTATTTTCTAATCCCGTAAAAACGACACTACTTTCGTTATCGATAATCACCGCCTTAAGTTTGGTGAGAATATTCTTAGTGTCGTAATAAAAGAAATTAAAATTACTTATTTCAACACTATCTGTCGGCGATTTAATCCGTCGATTAAAAGAAGAAATTAAAGAGGAAGTATTACCAATCAGCCGGTATTCTGAGATCATATTATTAGTCAGACTCATGTACTTCGAGAGGATTGTATAATCCATCGAAATAAAAAATCCTTCCGAAATCAATAAAATTGCAATGATCGCAAAAAATGAGGTTAAAAGTTTCTTTTTTATACCCGGCATATAAATTATTCCCGGTTTCTCTTATTTTATAGTGGGATTATAGACTTCGGCGTAAGTATGAAAACCATCTTTAATAACTGTCTCCATTATGTTCTCTTTATTAACAATGATGGGCTCTAAAAAATACGAAGGGACATCAATTTTCCCATTATAAAGCGTACGCTCAGTCTCAGGAGTTTGACCATTAGCCATCGCAACCGCAATTTCAGCCGCTTTAAAGGCTAAATCTTCAATTGGTTTATAAACAGTCGAGGTTTGAGTACCAGCGATAACTCGACGAACGGCGGATAACTCAGCATCTTGACCGGAAACCGGTATTTTACCATCCAATCCCTTCTCTTTTAGAGCTTGGATCACCCCGGAGGCCGTACCGTCATTAGCGGCGATCACGGCATCAAGCGACTTACCAGAAGCTAAATACTCTTTAATAGTCTTATAAGCTTCCTCGGGCTTCCAATCAGCCATGAATTTGTCAATCACTAAGTTAATCGCACCGCTTTGAATCTTAGAATTTAAAATATTCATCGTTCCCTCTTTAAGTAAAGAAGCGTTATTGTCAGTGGGTGAGCCACCGATATAAGCAAAGTTTCCCGTTTCGACAGCCGCTAAAATACTTTGCGCTTCTAGTTCTCCGACTTTAACGTTATCAAAGGAAATATATAGATCCACATCACAATTTTTTATTAGCCGGTCGTAGGCAATTACTTTTACTCCAGCCTGGTTGGCTTTTTCGATGACGGGACTAATTTTTTCTGAATCTGAAGGAATAACTACAATCACACTGGCTCCTTGACTAATTAAATTTTCAATTTGCAAAATCTGTCTCTCCACATCATAATCAGACAAGGTAACATTCACAATCGCCCCTAGCTCTTGGGCTTTTTTAATAAACAAGTCTCGATCTTTAAACCATCGTTCCTCGCGAGTCGTCCCCATAGAGAAACCAATGATAATCGGTTTTTTTCCGGCTAGAAAAATTTGTTTTTCAACTAACAAACGATTTAAAAAATAAATACTGCCTAAAACTATTCCACTCAAAACAACCACAATGATAATGAGTTTTCTCATATTTAATTGAAAATTACCTATCTCTCTTTTAATTAAACAATTTTTTTATTTCCGCCAGCAAATCTTCTAAAACAAACGGCTTCTCAAGCGCGCCACGCACTACATTAAGAGCCTTAAATTCATTTAATAGTTCTCCTAACTCCTTAGAGGCAATCGGCAGCGCTGATGAAAGTAAAACCGGTATTTTTTTAAGTTTATCATTCTGAGCCATAGCCTTACAGACATCAATCCCACTAAAATCAGGCATCATGACATCAAGGATTAATAAATCATATCCCGGATTAGCAAGCATCTGATCCAACCCGGCCTGGCCACCAAAAACCGTATCAATTTCGTAACCATCTTGGCTCATTAGTAAAGCCTTAAGAGTGGTCGCGGCACTAATGTCATCATCAATAATTAGAATTTTCATATTTTTTGTGTTTAAATTAAAAGGAGGACCATCGAGTTTTGATTTGTTCTAACATGCCACTTTTTTCCAAGTTCTGTAAAATAGAATCAACTTCTTGAATTAAAGAATTATTACCAATCGCAGTTGTAATACCATAATCCTCTTTAGTAAAAGGCACGCCGACAATTTTCAAGCCAGGATAATTCTTGATCATGTCTAAAGCCTGAATATAATCAACAATAATTACTTCAACCTTAGCATCTCTGAGGTCATCAATGATATTAGTCGTCCCCCCGGAACCGTCAAAATTCAAATATGTAGAGATCAGATTTTCTTGAGTACATTTTTTAGCTTCATCATAACCGGTAGTATCCTGCTGAGCAGCAATCTTTTTACCCACCAAATTATTGACACCTTTAATTTCATTATTATCACTACGAACAACTAAAACCTGCCCCCCGTTAAAATAAGGCTTGCTGAAGAACATTTCTTTTTGCCGTTCAGAAGTAATAGTAATACTAGAAATCGCCAGATCGATTTCGCCAGTCTTTACTTTAGAAAATAATTGATCCCAATCATAATCATTAAACTCTAATCTTACTCCCAAATGCGTGGCAATTTCTCTAGCAATATCGACATCTATCCCTTCCGGCTCGTTATCTTTACCAAAAAATTCCATGACACCAAAGGGAATATCGCTGCCAACTATCAACACCCCTCTTTTTACAACATTAGCCAAGGAGTCGTCTGAGGGCTTGGGGTGATTATGCCACCACCAAGCACCAACGGCAATAGCAATAATCAAAACCACTATAATGATAAAAAAGGTATTCTTTTTTTTCATATAATTAGACTTAATTATATAATAAACTCACTACATTTATTATAACCTATTTTATCTAATGAATAAAGCTGTAAAAGCTATCCAACTAAGTTTCTTGCGGTAAAGTACTTCTACTAAAAAAGCCCTTATTTCTGGGCTATTTACAAACTGCGGGGTGTTAGGGACTATATCCGAACTGAAATAAGGGAAAAGGCCAATTAGATTAATGATTTTTTAAAATCTTTATAAATCTCACTCCTCCATACCCGATTAATAAAGCTCCGACTGCCAAATTCAATATCCGAATTAATATTAAAGGCATAGCCCCCTTTATGAAAGAAAATAAAATTACAGACACGCCCATAAAAATAAGTGTTGCCAATCCGGTCGAAAATCCAAAAACAATTAATTCCCTCTTGGTATAATTATATTCCAGGGCTTTTGATGTAAACAAGCTAGTAAAGAAAACTATAGTCATGGGACTAAAAATCGTCAGAAAGAAGACCGAAGTAAAACTAGAAATAAGATTAGCTGAACTTTCAGTAATAGGAGAAGACAAGCTTTTGCCGAATATATTGTTTATTAAAATAAATCCAAAGACTATTAAAACAACAGAACTGATTATCCCAAACGATCTTTTGATTTTCTTTTTTTCAAGTAACTTGCTGACACCGATAATAGAGAGTGTTATGTAGAAATAATCGACAATCGTAACCGCTACCACCGAAATTAGACCATCAAAGATTGTCTTTTGTAATGTTAAATTTATGATGAAGAAAAAAACAGGACCGACCGCGAGCTGCAGAAATAACCCAGTTGCCAAGCCATTTTTAAAAACTTTTAGGTTATTGCTTGCACTCATATTTTATAATATATTCGAAACTATTGCTTTTTTGATTTATCCATGCTATCTTAATAATAGAATTTCTATTAAAAAGCACCTCTTAAAGTCTCGTCTTTAAGCGGTGCTTTTTTCTTTAGGGATATATTCAAGCTTATTTCTCAAATTATCCATAAACACTATCTTTTCCTTAGCAGTCTTTTTTAGTAGTTTTGAGCAATTCTTTACATCGGGGCTGATAACTCGAGATAATTTTCCTTTTTCATATAGATATTTAACCAAGCAATAAAAATCGCCATCACTAGAAACAATAATTGCCTGGTCAAAATTATCAAACTCTATCATCGCTTGCAAAACCAAATCCGCATCGACATTGCCTTTCGGTTTCTTATCACAATCAAATAAAACTGGCTTAAAAATTAGAATATAACCATTTTTTTGCAACGAAGAATATAAATCCTGATTCTCGGGAATAAATCCGATAAACAAAAACGCCTGAGAAACTTTATACTTCTCTTTCAAATAAATTCTAAATTTCTTAAAATCTAATTTCCAATTTAGCTTATTAATACCAAGATTTAAATTTTGGCTGTCAATGAAAGCGTAATTGTTTTTATCTTTGTTCTCCATACTAAACTAGTTTATCACAAATTTTAAAAACTTAAAAATATTAAATTTAGGTTCGAACTGAGAAATACCCCCATAACAAAAGGACGAAATGAGCTTTTGAGCCTACTTCGTCCCACTCTGCGGAGAGAGAGGGATTCGAACCCTCGATACCTTGCGGTATACGCGCTTTCCAAGCGCGCGCAATCGACCACTATGCGACCTCTCCTTAAACCCGCTAAGCGGGTGAATCTATTGTAGTTTTTTACTAATTAAGGCCTTTAAACCTTCAATCTTATCACCATTAGAATCTTCAAAATCATCATACGGCCGCGCCCCTAAAATCATTTCTTCTCCAATAAACATAGTTGGAGTTCCCTGCACTCCATAGCCCTGGGCTTCGAGCGCTAACTGCTCTATCTTTCCTGATTTCACTAGATTAGTCAAGCAAGTTTGAAACTTCTCTTCATCAAGATTTATTTGCTTAGCATAGGATAAGAAACTGTCATTAATAAGTTGTTGATTTTTAGCCTTATTAAATAATAAAGCCCGCATTTCTTTCCATTTGTCTTGCTCAGCAGCGCAATCAACCGCTAAAGCCGCTTGAAGAGCTAAACTAGAATTCTTGACAACATAGGGTCGGACAACTACTGCTGATTTGCCAGCTGTCTCAGCATTGATTCTATCTAAAGTATCAGCGAGGACAGCGCTATAAGGACTAGTATAGTCTTCATAGACAAAAATCATTAGTGGTGCCTTGATGGAACCAAAAACTTTATCATTTTCGGTTAGGGCCGGCACAGTTTTGGCTACATAACTCTGTTCCTGCGCATCAGATAAAGTATTAACTGGCTCATTAGATGCTAATTTAGTTCTTTCCCCAAGTTTTAGCACTAAAGTAACTAATCCCACAAAAACAATGAGAATACTAAAAGCTAAAACAAGCTTAATATTTTTTTTCATAAAAATATTTAGTAGATTAATAATTAAAAGAATTATTATTTTATTAAAAGCTGGATCTAAAAGAATTTAAACCGAAAAGATGCTTTTGATCATTCTAAAATTGCCGCTACCTGTAAAATTTTCTTTTCTCCTAAACGCGGACCAATAAGCTGGGCGCCAATCGGCAGTTCTTGGCCATCTGCTGTTTCCACTAATCCCGCTGGGATAGAAATCGCCGGCAAACCCGCTAGACAAGCTCCGGCCAAAAAAATATCTTCCAAGTACATGGCTAACGGGTCATTAACTTGCGCCCCGGTTTTAAAGGCCGGATGAGGTGTAGTGGGCGTTAAGAGTAAATCTACCTCTTTAAAGACTTGATCGAAATCATTAATAATTAAAGTTCTAACAGCTTGGGCCTTTTTATAATAAGCGTCATAGTAGCCAGCACTCAAAGCATAAGTACCAAGCATAATTCGGCGCTTTACCTCCGGGCCAAAACCGACACCCCGATTAATCTTATAGAAGTCTTGTAGATCTCTGGCTTCATTTTTAGCCAAGCCCCAACCAATCCCATCAAAACGCGCTAAGTTAGAACTAATCTCTGAGGGAGTAATTAAATAATAAACTGGGACACCATATTTAGAATAAGGTAGGTTCACTTCTTTTAGTTGCGCTCCAGCGGCCTTCAGTTTAGCAGCGGTTTCTTTAAGACGAGCCGTAATCTGCTTATCTAAATCTTGAGAGAAATATTCTTTAGGCAGACCAACTCTTAAACCAGTTAAATTGGGACTGGCAAACTCATTGTAATTTTCAATTGCTGCGGGTAAAGCCGTGGCATCACGTTCATCGTCGCCGGCAATAGTTTTTAAGACTAGGGCTGCATCATAAGTTGTTTTAGTTAAAGGCCCAATAACATCGGTTGAAGAGGTCATGGATAGTAAGCCAAAACGCGACACCCGCCCATAACTAGGTTTTAAACCGACAATACCACAAAAACTAGCGGGCTGACGAATAGAACCACCAGTGTCTGATCCTAAAGCAAATAAGCAAAAATTGGCGGCGACAGCCGCTGCGCTCCCGCCCGAAGAGCCGCCCGGAACACGTGTTAAATCGAGAGGATTCTTAGTCGAACCATAGGCTGAATTTTCCGTCGAGGCACCATGAGCAAACTCATCTAAGTTGGTCTTACCCAACAACACAGCGCCAGCTTCTTTTAACCTTTTAATAACCGTAGCGTCATAAGGAGCAATATAGTTTTCTAAAATTCGTGAAGCAGCGGTTGTTCGCAGCCCTTTAGTCATAATAATGTCTTTACACAAATATGGAATACCTAATAAATCGCCCTTCTCGCCAGCCTTAATTCTTCGATCAGCCTCAGTCGCGGCTGCTAAAGCACCGGCTTCATCAATTAACAAACAAGCGTTAAGTTCGGGATTAACTTTTTTAATTATTTCTAGACACGCCTGGGTAATCTGTACCGCCGTGACTTCCCCTTGATCTAGTTTGATGCGCGCTTCTTTAATTGTTAGTTCATTAAGTTGCATAGTAGTTTGACGCTTCACCTATTTTATAAAACTCGTTTAACTTTTACCTGTCCACCTTCTAATTCTCCCTGGCTTAGTGCACCCATTACTTCTTCTTTGTTCCATTCTTTAACTTCGTCTAAGCGCAAAATATCAACCAAACCGCTAACTTGAGCCGTGGGTTCGATATTTTTAGTCTTTACGTTCTCTAATTGACCGACATAATCCAAAATCGAGCTCAACTGAACCCTAAATTCTTCTATTTCTTCAGGGCTCAATTGCAAGCGTGACAATTGGGCTATGTGAATTATTTCTTCTTTAGTAATCGCCATAAATTTTACTAATTTTTTATCTAAAGTTAATCTTTTTCTTAACAAACCATCATGAGGCTTGTGTTATACTAAGTTAGTGGTGGGATAAATAATGGCTGCGGAATCAATAAATTCCCCCTTTAAAGGGGGCCTTTATTTGATGATCTGAAGAAACTCCTCTTCGGTTAAAATAGTAATTCCTAATTGTTTAGCACGATTGTATTTAGAACCAGGATCAACGCCAGCGACAACATAATTTATCTCCCGACTAACAGTTTCTTTAACTTTCCCTCCTAATGCTTTAATTCTATCTTTCGCCTCTAGCCTTGTCAAACCACTTAAAGTCCCGGTGAGAACAAAATTTTGATTGGCTAATTTCTGCTGCTGAAAACTACTAGGGATATTTAATAATAGGCGCACACCGTGATGAGAGAATTTTTGGAGCAGAGTTAAGTTGCATTCTGATCGCCAAAAATCATAAATGCTTTGAGCGACAATCGGTCCCACATCACTCAGTCTTTCCAGTTCCTCCCCAGACCAACTTTGAAAATATTTAATGAGTTCACCGATTGTGAGCTCAACTGATTTTAATTTTGATTGCTGATGACGCTGAGCAATTTGCATTGCCAAAAGCGCGGCTGTTTCCTCGCCAACATGTCTAATCCCTAAACCGTAGATAAAACGATTTAGATCAACGGTGCGACGCGTAGCAATCATTTGCAAGACATTATCGGCTTTCTTCTGAGCAAATCGTTCCAAACTAAGTAAATCTTCTTCTTTTAAAGCATAGAGGTCGGCCGCATCTTTAATCAACCCGGAGGTCAAAAACTGCTCGATTAACTTTGGTCCTAAACCGGCTAAATCCACTGCTCCTTTAGAGACAAAATGGATAATTTGGCGTAAGTTAACGGCATAGCAACGTTTATTAGCACAGCGATAGGCTACTTCGTCAGCGATTTGTAAAACTTGTCCACCACACATGGGACATACTCGAGGCGGTAGAATATTTTTCTCTCGTCCGTTTCTTAAATTTTTCAATACTTGAATAACTTTAGGGATTACATCGCCCGAGCGTTCAATAATAACCGTATCTCCTAAACGTAAATCTAAACGTTTGATTTCGTCAAAGTTGTGGAGGGTTGAACGACTAATAATTGCTCCCCCTACTTTTACCGGTTCTAAAATAGCGGTTGGAGTTAGAGCGCCAGTACGACCGACTTGCCACACCACCTCATTCACCTTAGTAGTTGCCTGCTCAGCGGAAAACTTATAGGCCATCATATAGCGAGGAGCCTTGCCGACAATCCCTAAGACCGGCCAAAGCTTTAAGTTATTAACTTTGACCACGGTACCATCAATTTCAAATGGCAAAGCGGCTCGTTTATTTTCGGTTTCTTGATAAAAAGCAAACACCCCAACTAAATTGTGACAAACGCGATTCTGTTTTAAAGTTTTAAAACCTAATAAATTAGCGAGTTTATCTGCTTGATCGCGACGCGTTAAGATTTCGCCATAGTCATAAGAATTCCCGGCGGCGGTAGCTAAGAGAAGATCATAGGCGTAAAATTCTAATTTTCTTTCGGCGGTTATTTGGGGATCAAGTTGCCTAATGGAACCAGCGACACCATTACGAGTATTAGCGAGGATGGCTTTGCCAGCACGCTCATACTTTTTATTTAATTCACTGAAAACTTTCTTGGTCATGATCGCTTCCCCGCGAATTTCAATTATTCCTTGTTGTAACAGGGTTAAAATCTCTTTGACCGCGGCTGTCGACAAATCCAAGTCCATTAATTCTTTAGCGCTTGGTTGTCTTAATCTTAACGGAATACTGCTAATGGTTTTAATATTAGGAGTCACTTCTTCCCCGACTTTCCCGTCACCACGAGTAGCGCCGCGCACCAGCAGACCATTCTCATAACGTAAGTTAATCGCTAGACCGTCCAATTTTAATTCACAATAATAATCAGCTTGAAGCGGCCGTTTGAGATAATTAACATTTCTTTCTTCCCAAGCCAACATTTCCGCTTCGCTAAAAGCATCAAATAGAGAAATCATGGGTCGGGAATGAATTACTTTACTGAATTTGCCCAGCGGTTTGCCAGAAACTCGCTGGGTGGGAGAGTCGGGTGTGATAAGAGTGGGAAACTCATTTTCTAATTTAAATAACTCATTTTTCAGACTATCTAAAGCCGCCGGTGACATTGTTTCCCGGTCTAAAACATGATAATTGTAGCGATGAAAATCAATTTCTTTTCTTAACTTTTCAAGGCGTTTTTTAGCTTCAATTAGGGTCATAACTAAATAAAAATTATTATGATTGGGCAAATTTCAAAAGGGGTTCATAATTTCCCTCGTCAGCTTGACGCACAGCTTGAATATATTGAGAACGAGATCTGCTAGTACTGTTAAGATCAGCTCCTCCCCAAGAAAAAGCTTGTTTCTTAAAAACTTTCTCCATAATAATGTCGGCCAAAAGACGAGCATGGCGTCCATTACCATTGGCAAAGGGATGAATAGAAACGAGACGATGTTTAAAACGAATAGCGATCTCTTCCGCTAAAAAAGTTTTATTATCTAACCAATACCGACAATCGTCTAATAGTTTTTTGATTTCGACACTAATTAGACTCTTATCCACGCCAATATTTTTATTAGATTGACGAAATCTTCCCGCCCAGCCCCAGATTTGATCAAACATCTGGCGATGAAGATCTTTAATGAACTTCTCGGTAAAAACATAATCAGCCGCGGATCCAGAAAAACTAAGACCCATTGCCCAGACAATTGCCGTTTCAATATTATGCTGTTCGAATTCGTCAAGCTCAATCCGACTAGAAATCGTTTTAATTAATAAATCATCTTTCTCTTCTTCGGAAAGAGGCGACTCACCTTCCAAATATACTAAATCTAATCCCATAAGTACCGGGGTTGTTTATTCTTCAAATCTTCAGCCCGCTCGTTAATCGCTTTTTTTAAACGAGGAGTGGAATTACCCTGATTCTCTAAACGCATTGTCTTGTCAGTTCTTAAAACTATTTTTTCGGCAACCCGGCGTGCCTGACGATCAACTTGTTTAGTCAAACTATCAGTCTGCGGGGCAAAACCATAGACTAGACGTAAATTTAGAATTCTAGCCGCTTCGGCTAAATTCTTTAAAGTAACATTGTAGTTTTTTTCTCGCTGTTCTAATTCCTTAACGCTTTGAGCGGTCATACTCATCCGCTTAGCCAGTTGGTTTAAAGACATCCCTAAAGATGTCCGAATGGCATGAATCCAGCCATCGGTCGGCGTTCCACTAGCAGCTAAATTACTGAACAACTTCAGTTTTCTATCTAGCTGTTCGAGTTGGAGTTTATTTCTATAACTTTTCATAAGGGTATAACCTTAAATATTTAGTTGATAAATCAGGCTATAACCTTATAATAATTAACGATTATTTCTGATCTATCTTATTTAAATTATAAAACAAATAGGAGCAATAAGCAAATAACCTTAGTAACATAAAAACCCTGCTTTTAACAGGGCTTTTATCTAATGTTGCGGTAAAAAATAATTATTCTTTCGGAGCGGCGGCGGCTGGGGCAGCTTTATCTTGGCCAGTAGCTTGATTGATGAAAGCCACAATATCGCTAACCGTCTTTGTGTTCTGAGCCGTTACCTGCTCTAATTGAGCCATGGCGGAACGCGCACTGTTCAAGCGGGCGTTGAACTGCCAAAACATCATAAGTAAACCACCAAGGATCAAACCAATGATTAAAGGAAACATGAATTCTCTTCTCATAGTATTATTATTGGGCGTCCGAACGGAACTAAGTGTAACCGCCGGACTGCTTAAATTATTTTTACTTAGTCTGGGCATTGAGGTTGGAGTTAAAAAAATTAACAATGGCACTAATTTTTCCGGAATCCTCGGAAATAGTGGTATTAGCAGCCGTTAATTTTTTGTCCAGCCGATTAAGTTGCAAAAAGAAATACACGAACATGCCAACTAGTAGAACCATAACAATGATGGTTAGTAGTGGGCCAACAGTTGTTTTTTTCATAAAATAACAAAATGTCTAATAACCGAAAGAATTAGCTCTGACTGATTATCAGACGTAATTTAAAAGCTTAATTATATTATAGCAATTTACTATTTAAGAGTCTAGATGATAACCACCGACATCGAAGAACAGCTAATTGAATTTACCGCTCCTTTAAGCTATCAACAATATTATAGAAAATTGGTAAATCAAGAGTGATTTCATCTTTCAGGGTGATAAAAGAGAGAATCCAAGCATCTCTCGCTTTTCCGTCCTCAGCAACACGACCAGCGATCATAAACACCAGAAACTTATAATTAAGACCATCCTGCGTAACCGTTCCTTCAACTACCCGACCCCGTTGATACTGTTTTGAAATCGGATCTCGTTCTATAAAAGTAGCTTGCGGATAATCCCCCTTAATTTGATCTTCCAATTCCGCTAAATGAGTTTTAAAAGTCTTAGCCCCTAGATACTGGTAAGAAATTGTGAAGCGGCTACGGAAATCAAGCTTCTTAGCAACCGAATTTTGAATATCTCCAGTTCGAACCATGGTTAGAATAGTCCCTGGAGCTGATTCCTGTTCTGCCCAGTCGGAGGGGACATTAATGGTAAAATTGTCTTTCGCAATCGATTTTAGTGGCGCTACTAGGGGTTGAATAATCCTCTCTGAATCAGCCACAACCTGTTCCTCACTAGCGGCGTTAGGGGACACTTTTGATCCCGACTGATTATTATCTTTACTAGCACAACCAGATAAAAATACCACCGGTATTAAAAGTGAAAGAAATAACAGTTTTTTCATATTGTTAAAATTTTAGCCTTCTTGATGCTGTCTTGATTTGGTCTAATTATTTTTATAAATGCTTGCCTACCCTTTAATTTTACACTTTTTACAAAAAAAGCACAAATCCAACTAATTTAAAATGGTATAAAATTGCCAAAAAAATAATACAGGTTTTACCAACTATTTGGCCAATAAATCTCTTGCAGACTAGAACTCCGGCTATAAAAAGCCAATGATTAAGAAAAGCCTCTGTCACCTGAATGGGACAGAGGCCTGAACGTATCGTATGAAGATTTTTTATTTGCTAACAATCATCTTCTTACTTATAACAGTACTACGTGTCTGCAATATATACACATAAGTACCATTTGAGAGACGGCTGACATCAAAGTTAACTTGATGTTCGCCGGAGTTTAACTCTTCAGAAACAAGCTTAGCGACCTCTTGGCCATTTAGGGTCATGACCTTGAGGGTGGTATAGCCAGGCTCGTTAAGGGAGAATTTGATTACCGTTCCAGCGATAGCCGGGTTAGGGTAACTTTCGAGAATGAGACTTTCCTGATGAGGAGACAACTCCACATTAGAACTTATCGCATCCTTAATATCGAAAGTGACCAGAAAGCGTCTAATGTTGACGGTTGACTGACCAATGTAAGGTTTCCAGGTAACCGCCGACGTATGGTAACCAACTGGCGCAGAATAGTAGTCCTTGAGAATAACTACCGTATCTGGCAAACCCACAACATGAGCGTTAATACGCTTATTTTCTTTAAGAAGCTGAATATATCCACTAGTTAAACTGGAGATAGCTTCTCGATCATAAGCGTAAAGAACCTTTCCTTGCCCGTCGACATAGTTTGCCGAGATTGGATCTTGGATTAAGATTTCCAATTTTTGAAAATTCTCGGCCGAGATATAGCTCGTCAAGTCGACGAGAACATTACGATTACCATCATGATCATGCTTGGGCAGGAGAACCACATTGTCACCACCAACCAAATACTTAAATTCGGGATCAGGATTCTGTGACGGTACCGGTAAACCATTAATGGTCTGAAGAAGAATGAAACGAGGAGACTGGGAATAACCAGCCAAATCATAGTCGACCATTTCATTTCCGACGGAGAATAGTTTGTCAGAGAAACAATATTTTCCCGAGCTGACATCTTCGCCGGTAACCATGTTGATTAAGTCTAATTTGACAATTACCTCTGGCTCAGAAGAAAAATCTTCTTGTAAAAAATCACAACGCGAAGTGTATTTCTTAAACAAGAAGAACCAATTATAATCGTAGTACCACTGTCCTCCAGCTAACCGCGAGTTGGAATTAATCACCTTAAACGCACCACGGCCTTCAGGAGTTTTGATCGTATCATTATAACCAGTCACACAAATGAGGTGTGAATTCCTCATGACCAGGTCATTGATGTTTGAAGGACACCCATACACTGGGTTAAGATCGGAGATATCAAAGAAATGATCAAAGATACGACAATTCATTACAAAATTATGACCATTCCGCAATGAATCTTTAAGCGCCGCAAGTTGCTGAACGATGATCAGCGAATCAGCGGAAGTTGAGTTCATCTGCATCCAGATACTTTCGAACCCCTTTGATTTATAACGCAACGCGTTGAGCTTAGCTTCTTCGGAAGGAAAAATCTCCGAACTTTGCTCATTTTGGCTCATATCAGCCATAGTGGCGCACCCGAGCCTCTGCATGAACGAAAAGGCCGCCTCAACCCCAGAAAAATGATCGATGGGATCAATATTTTGGTTCCAGGCGAAATTGTGATTAAACTGGTTTTCAACCAGTTTCGGGTCACGTCGGAGCTCTTTAGCCCAAATACTTGTTTTCAAGTAGTATATCGTACTAAAGTACGAACAATTGTTGATAGCCTCCTGATTCCTCACCGGAGGAAACCATTGCGAGTTGTCAACAACCAACTGTCCCCAAAGTGATCTGGAGACAATTAGCATCAGAATAAAAACTACTGTTTTCATGATTGTCTCCTTTTTTCTATTGTTAAAGAAATTATCTAAATGTAATTATATAACAAAATTGAAGATTTGTCAACTACTATGACTATATAGTCTGAACTAACAACTATTCTTTATAAATTTTGATTTAATATTAGCAAAAAATGAATTATGGTTGTGGTTCCTCAATCGGAGTCTCGCAAGCTTCTAAGGTGCATAGTCCCTCGCAACAAACACGCGGATCCTTGTAGCATGGTGTAGAAAATCCATAAGGGGGACATTCCCCGTCGCAACCGTCACTACCACACTCTTTCCCAGTACAATTTGGGGTGCAACTACCACCACCACTAGGTATACAATAGCCGTAGTTTCCATGAGCGTTAGTACCAGCATAAGCACAGTCATAACCAATTGAACAATTACACCACAATGCTCCACCGCAACCGTCGTCCCACCACCAACAGCCCCATACTCCCGCTGGAAGACTACCACAATCATATGGTGTACAAGAGGAACAAGATCCACCCGAACACCCATAGGAACAAGTTTGAACGGTACAGGTAGCCCGGTTAGTGCCAGTATCACATGACCCGCTGGTATTACAGCCATAGGAACTTTTTACAACATCATTGC
>Ga0074195_1000952_pt1 | contig 46785 bp, 52 predicted proteins | sample EPASupsiteHSE623_FD_64525 | JGI IMG/M metagenome (GOLD analysis project Ga0074195, IMG submission 64525) | Bioremediated contaminated groundwater from EPA Superfund site, New Mexico - Sample HSE6-23 | ecosystem: Environmental > Aquatic > Deep subsurface > Groundwater > Contaminated ...
GACCAAACTGAACGACACTAGTATAAAGCTTGTGAGCGTTCCCCACGATAAAACGCATCAAAATATGTTCTTTGTTACCGCAGACCACCTATCTACCATATTCTTCCAATCCAAGCGCAAAGACGCAGAAGTGATTGGAGATTGGTTATATCGTACCATATTACCTCAGCTTATCCGTTATGGCATCTATCAGATAGAGGATTTTGAGAATCCGGATAAGATTATCGAATTCCTGGATGAGTTTCAAGAACTGAAAGTCAGAGCGAACGTCCTGGAAACCACACTCAAAATGAATACACCAAAGATTAAAGCTATTGATAACTTGTTGGGTACTACAAGTTGTGTGGATCTAGATATGGTTCATGAAGTGATTCGCTTCAAGAATATCGGTAGAGATGTCTTACTAAAAATTCTAAGAACTACCCATGTTTTAGATGAACAGAACATACCTTTTCAAGACTTCTGTGATAAGAAGTATTTCAGAGTTGTTGAAGCGAAAGTTGTATCGGGTGGAACTGTTATCAAGTCAACCAAAACATACGTCTATAAAGGCGGAATTACATTCATCGAAAGGATCCTAAAAGAATACGATGGAAACAAACAACGGAAAGAAAAATGAGAATGTCTATAGCGTGAATGAGCTTCAAGAGATACTGCAGGTCAAAAGACCGACACTTTTAAAGTATATCAAGACCAAGAAAATCAAAGCTTTTAAGGTTGGAAACCAATGGAGAGTAACTCAAGAACACTTAGATGAATTCATTCAGAAGAACATGAAGTAAGGACAACTGTTAGCTACTTCACATTTACCGATAATGCTTGTGAACAGTAATGTGAACTACACAACAAGTTACTGCGAACAATGTATCAAGTATGCGTGAAGTGGCTTTCAAGTGTCATTTAGTAAAAGCCCTTATTGGGCGATTTTTAACTATACCTAGGGAAAGGAATAACTCATGGCACGACCATTCAAACAAGGCTTACAATACTTTCCTCTCGACGTGAATATTTTTGAAGATGAAAAGATACAGGATCTTAATCTCGCTTTTGGTTATTTAGGTGAAATCATCTATATTAGATTGCTCTCGATGATATACGCTAATGGATATTATTTGGAAAAATCAATCGCTTCACTCGCAAGAACGCTCATGAAAAGCATCGGAGCGAACTGGACACCAAACCCAATCGACATCGAAGAGGTCATTGTCTATTGTGGGAAAGTGGGTTTATTTAACTTCGATCTGCTTAAAGAAGATGTGATCACATCAAAATCAATTCAAAAACAGTTCATTTTATCTACCAGAAGAAGAAAGAATAACGGTCAGGATAAATACTGGTTACTGGATGAAAAAACGATGTTGGAACTCAGTATTTTTAACAAAACATCGAAAAACATTAATGTAGACAATAATGGGGTTATTGATAACACTAATAGCGTTATTGGTAGCAATAATCATGTTAATGTAGACAATAATCGAGTTAATGTCGACAAAAGTACACAAAAGGAAAAAGAAAAGAAAAAAGAAAGAAAAATTGATAAAGAGGATAAAGAAGATAAAGGGCCGTACGGCCTCCCTAAATTACATTTTATTACCAATTCTTTAATCAAAAACAAATACATCGATGAGTCATCACTAGATATCATCAAATTTAACATCTTGTTTGAAGATTTAATCCATGGGTATGGTTTCGAAGATGTCTTATCAGCTGTAGACTATGTGGTTAAGTATTCTAAAAACCCTAATCCACCAATTGAGGATAAGTTCGCTTTCATGAGAGAGTCAGTTCAAACAAATTTGAAGCAATTTGAATACAGGAGGAAAACAGCTAATGAGTCATTCGAATCGTGGATTAAACGAACCCTTTTACAAGTGGATTGATGATGTAAGAAGGGCAATGAGAAAAGAAAAAGAACTCCAGGAAAAACTAGAATTCTATAATATGAAGCTTATTGGGTACAAGGGAGTATCTTATGATTTTATTGGATCTTCTGGTTCACGTTCATCTGGTGATAGTGAATTGTTGTTTTGGTTGGATAAGATAGTAATAATAGAAAATCAAATAAGACAAGCTAATCAAAAACTATCGGAGTATAAACTGGTAATTAAGAAACTAAATGATATTCAGAAAACTGTTCTAGAATCCATCATCAACAATCAATGGATAGAGAAGATAAAGATTGAAATAAAACAAAGTAGAAGTCGAGTTTATCAAATAATAGATGAAATTGTAATAAGTTGGAAAAACCAAAATAATCAGTAAATCTCATGCCAGTATCCACGCAAATACTGAAGAGGAGATTTATGAATGTTAAAAGTTGTTGAATTATTTGCTGGAATTGGCGCTCAAGCTCAAGCTCTTAAAGATGCCAATATTGAGCACGAAATAGTTGCGATTAGTGAAATAGATAAGTACGCATTAAAAGTTTATGAAGCTTTGCATGGAAAGCCTAACAACCTAGGGAATATTAAAGAGATCGAGGTATTACCCACAGCTGATTTATGGACTTATTCATTTCCTTGTACTGATATATCGTTGGCTGGTCAAATGAGGGGGTTTGATCGTGATTCTGATACTGGTAGTAGTCTATTGTGGGAAGTTGAAAGATTAATAAATAATGCAGCAATCAAAGGTAATCTACCTAAATATCTACTTATGGAAAACGTAAAAAACCTTGTAAGCAAGAGGTTCATAGGATTATTTAATGAATGGAAATCATTTCTTGAGTCACATGGATATAGAAATTACTATCAAGTTCTCAACGCTAAAGATTATGGTATCCCTCAAAATAGAGAGAGAGTGTTTATGGTCAGTACACTTGATACCAAGAACTATATTTTTCCAACAAAGATAAAACTTGAAAACAAGTTAAATGATTATTTGGAAAAGCATGTTTCAGAAAAGTATTTTTTGAGCGAAAGACTTATTAGAAATCTTTCGGATACAAATGATCGTAATGGATTCATTCGAGGGAATAGATTTCGATTACATGATGAAAATAGTGAATATGCTTACACAATTAGCACATGCCCTGGTAGTAGAGCAACTGATAACTTCATCATGGTTCCTCAAAAGACAAAACAAGGATATGCATTGGCTCATGTTGGAGATGGTATATACACCAATAGAACGCACCAAAAAAGAGGAGTTGTTCAAAAAAATATGATTCCAACACTCAAAACATCGCCAAATGACATAGGAGTAGTTGTTGATAAAGATGATCTAATATCAATTAGGAGACTGACACCTAGAGAGTGTTGGAGGTTGATGGGGTGGAATGACAACTGTATTGATGTAGTACTTTCATCTGGAACATCGGATACACAACTATATAAAATGGCAGGAAACAGTATAGTGATTAGCTGCTTACAAAACTTGCTAATTATGTTAATGAGAATTTAGAGTGGACAGTTTGGCTAGGAGGCTTTAAAGTTTTTTATAAATGTGGTATAATCGTAAAAAGTATATTATGTTTATAATATTCAGTGAGAAAGGGGTAAATTCTTATGAAATTTGATTTAGGACAAGTGTTTACTCCAGAGATTATAGCTAAATATATGGTATCGTTACTTACTGCTAATAAAAATTCATTTGTGCTTGATCCTTGTTTTGGTCATGGAGTCTTTATTTCCGAACTCATGCATATCGGATATAATGCTATAACTGGATATGAAATTGATCCAACACTATACGAAAAATTTAATGAAGTAATCTCCAGGTCAAGTAATCATATTCGTCTATATAACATGGATTTTTTAAGTATAAACGATCAATCTCATTATGATGCAATTGTCATGAACCCACCATATGTACGGCAGGAAAAAATCAACAATCTTGATCATTTTGGCATAAATAAAGATAAATTACTTTCAGATAGTTTATTTAAAGGCTTAAAAAAGACTTCAAATTTGTATATGTATTTTATACTCAAAGCTATAGACTTATTAAGAGATAAAGGCGAATTGATTGCGATATTTCCAAGCACTTGGATGGATGATCGAGGAAATCATTATTTTTATAGTGAAGTTACAAAATCCGCATCCATTAGAAGCATTACTAATGTTAAAGGTTTTGTATTTGGAAAAGAATATACAGTTGGTGTGTCAATAGTCAAAATTGTTAAGGAGTTAGTAAGTTATACACCTATAATTTCTAGTATAAAGTCTGTTAATGGAGAAATTGTTGAATTTGAAGAAGTCAAAGCTATAGATTTATCTAATCTAAATCATATTGCACTAAACAAAATAGCCATTATTACCCGAGGAATCACAACAGGGTACAATGATTTTTATTTTAAATCTCAGATTAGCGACTCAAGATTATTGAAAGAAATGATAACTTCATCTAAAAGTATTACTGGATATTCTACACTTGATGCAAAAAAAGATAAATTCTTAGGTTTGAGTGATCCGGAATCTATTGAAGTTAAGAAGTATATTGAAAATACTATAAAAACAGTAATGAATGATAAAACACCTAAAACAATATATAATATGATATCCAAAGGTGTTAATTGGCCCAATTTTGGTATCTTTGATAAGCAATGCTCTGGGATTATATTTAATTATATGATAAGAGAAAATATGAAATTTATACTTAATGACGATTGCTTAGTAAGAGACAATTTTTATATCATTAAACCAAAACATAACAAGTTCTTAATTTTGACACTTTTAAATAACCATTTTACATATTATAGATTAGAAAAAAGTGGTAAATTCTATGGTGGAGGCATGTTGAAATTACAAAAATATGATATTAGTGAATTATGTATCGTAAATCCAGACATAATATCCGTAAAAGACACTAATAAATTATCAAAATTAGGTTTACAACTTATCAATATAGGTGAACAAGAAATAATTGATGAGATAACTTCAATATTGTCCAAGTATGAAGCTTTGTCTGCTATAATTATAAAGGAAGAATTGCAAAAGATTAAAAATGAGAGACTAAAAAGCGGGGTGTAATAATGAAATTTTCTGTAGTAAGCTTATTTTCAGGTGGCGGAGGTCTTGACCTTGGTTTTAAATCGAATGATTTCAGCCTTATTTGGGCTTCTGACATTGATAAAAACGCTGTTGAAACATATAAATATAATATTGGAGATCATATACACCACGCAGATATTAATAATTATCCTATTGGTCAAATACCACATGCTGATGTTTTAATTGGTGGACCACCATGTCAGTCTTTCTCACTTATTGGGAAAAGAAATGTCAATGATGATAGAGGAAAGTTAGTGTGGAAATATCTCGAAATATTAAAACATGTTAATCCATATTTTTTCGTTTTTGAGAATGTTACGGGTATTTTATCTGCAAAAGACAGTGATGGAAAAAAGGTACTTGATTCATTATTAGAGGAATTCAATGAACTTGGTTATGTTGTTAAATGGAATGTTATTAATGCAGCCGATTATGGAGTTCCACAAAGACGAAAGAGAGTCTTAGTTGTTGGTTCCAAATTGGGAGATTTCAATTTTCCGAGTCAAACACATTCTATTGATGGGATAATATTACCTAAATATGTGTCAGTTTTAGAAGCGTTAGGAGATTTACCTATAGCAACAGTTAATAGTAAATCTCAAGAGTATAATCAGAAACCACTTAATAGTTACCAAAAACGTATTCGCGGTCATGCGAAAATAGTTACTGATCATAGTATTCCCACAACAAGTTCATTAGATGAGTATATTATTCAACATGTTAAACCAGGTGGAAACTATATGGATATACCTAAAGATGTTGCTTCAGTTCGAATAAAAAGACTACAAGAACAAGGTGGACACACAACCTGTTATGGTAGACTTCATCCAAATGAGCCAGCATACACGATAAACACGTACTTTAATAGACCCAATGTCGGTTGTAATATACACTACAGTTACAATAGATTAATAACTGTACGAGAAGCATTGCGCTTACAAGGGTTTCCCGATGATTATCAAATTATATCCTCTAGTAAGCAAGGAAAGAATTTAATTGTTGGGAATGCCGTACCTCCAATTTTGTCAGATGTTATTGCCAGACAAATCAAAAAGCATCTTGAGGCTAATTTATGTGGATAAACTATTCTGATTCCGAGGTTAATATCTATCATCCTCTGTGTGAAACAGCTCTAAAGTTAGCATTAAAAGAATTACGACTTAGTGATTCATATAGTGTGATTCATCATCAATATGCCGGATCACTTGAAATGGACTATGTTATAGAGAACAATAGTACTAAGAAAATACTTTGCGTTGTTGAAGTAAAAAGAACACCAAATGACGTACAAAGCACTCGGTTTCAATACCAAGCGATGTCGTATATTCAGCAACTTTTTTATAGATTAGAAAAGCCATATTATTTAATTACAAATTTAGAAAAAGCTTATTCGTTTAGATATGATAATCAAAATCCTCAACCATATCAACAAATGTTATCTCCAGGTTTAATATCAATTGGAGATTTTTCAAGTTCTACTAACAGTACCGAGCACATCAAAAAGCTTGTGAAATTTTTCAAAAAATACATATATGATGTCATGGCAGATAATTACGAATATTACCTTACACTTACAAATTTTTCAAACCTAATTGAAGACATTAAAGATAGCGATACAAGTTGGAAATCCAATATTGCAGTATTATTGTATGAGTACATAAGGGGTTCATTTTATGCTATATCAAGATTTGAGTTAAGAGACATAAGAGCCTTTAACAACAATTTGAAAAAGATCTGTTTGGAAGCTTCTAAGATAAATTTCTCACAGATTTTCAATTTTGATTATCAAAATTATCCTGTGAATTCTGTTGTAGATAACAGATTATTAGAAAGTTTATTCAATTTTGCAAAAACGAATATAAATGGTGATTTAGTTTCAAATATTATCCATTCAGTTATCTCAGAGGGAAATGAACATAACGGTGAAGTATCAACAGATCCAGAGTTAGCTAAATTTGCTTCTTTATTAGCCAAATTGTATATTGGAGAAATAGATGAGAGTGATTATATTTGCGACCCAGCAGCAGGTAGTGGAAATTTGCTTGAGTCTGCAATTTCGGTTTTTAATATTGAACCAAAGCAAATAATCGCAAATGATGTAAATAGAAAATACTCCGAATTATTGAGTTTGAGATTAGGACTTTCTTTGCCTAACCTTGTGAAAATTGATAATTCACCTAAAGTATATTCTGAGAACCTGGCTGATTTAGATAAATCTTTATTCACAAACGTTAAAGTTATCTTGGTTAATCCACCATATTTAGCTGGGATTTACTCTGCGCAAAGAAAGAATGAATTAGTATTAAGCATGGAAACCAAATTAAACTTTACTTCTGAGTTGAATTTTGGACAAATGGGTTTAGAGTGTATTTTTATTGAGTATTTGACTAGAGTGTCAAGTAATAACTCAGTAATTTCATGTATCATGCCAAAGCAGCTATTGGTTTCTCGAGGACCAGAGGCAATAAAGTTTCGGGAATTCTTGTTAAACAGATTTGGATTATCTGCAATTTTTAATTATCCTGGGTCTGGACTATTTGATTCAGTAACTAAAGACACAGTAATTCTAGTTGGCCAAAAAGGAAAAATCCCTAACAAAGTGTCTTCAATCTCATGCTTAACTCAAATAGTCGACATTGATTCAAGCTCTATGTTTGAGTATCTTGTAACGCAGCCTGATTTACCATCAAGTTACAGATCAATTATTCCTGGTGTAGAGGCAATGAATGTTAATAGACAAACGTTAGTTGAGAGTGTTATCGATGGATGGCGATTTATTAACACTGAGTCCATTGAAGCAATAAATTTTTGTCGTGATAATTTGTTCTCTAACGAAAAACTTATTCCATTTAATACGATTACAAATCTATTTAATTCGTATAGAGGAACGATTGGAAACTCAGGCCTTAGTGACTTACTTTTCTTTAATTCTTCACACAAATACTCTCAATTATATGAGCAATATAAATTACTAACTCAAGACGGAATTTCAGCACTTAGAAACTCTGATTCGCTTGATCAAATGATAATTAACCAGGGAGATTCGGTCATGGTAAACTGGAATAACCCTAGCTTGAATGCTTCGATTTGTAGCGTCATAGATGATTATCTTCAAATTCCATTGAGCCCTGGCAAACAATTAAAGAAGTTAAAGAATCACATGGAGATTTCTAAAATATTAATAAAATCGACATCAAAATTATCATCACAATATTCTATAGCGATACCAAGGGATTTACGGAGAAATGGAAGAGTCTTTTTTGCAACTGTACAAATGTATTTTTCAACGAATTTTGTCGTTATTGAAATTAGTAATTTTAGAGACGGAGTTATCATTGCAAGCTGGATTTCTTCAGTTTTCTATCAATTAATTTGTGAAATTTCATCCAAAGATAACGAAGGAACCAGAAAGATGGAAATTGCTGATTTAGATGCTACTTACATCGTTAATCCGAATAATATAAATGATGATCTTTTTAATAGAATTTTGCACTTATCAGATAGTTTAGGATTCATTGATTTACAGAATCCAGAACCTCGTGATATTGACATATTGTGGGCTAAGTTTTTATTTCAAGATGATTGGGAGACAAAATTAGAAAAATCAGTTGAATTGTTAAGTAATCTTGCCACAAAACGGAATTTGTAGTTGTTATCATGAATCATTGTCTGATTTTTTTACAAACCTATGGAGATTTTATTTGATTGATGAAATTGGGTGATTTTTATTAAATTTAAATTTGCAAAGATATCAAAAGATATATATAGAACAACTGATGAATATTTTTTTGCGAGTAAAGATTCTATTTTTGGAATTATGCCTTACATAAAGACTGAATATGATTCACATGAAAGAACACACAATTACTATGTTGGTATGACCATAAAAGAGTGTAATACTGATGAAAACGGGCATTTACAAGTAAAAAAGGTTTTGAGACAATCAAACAAGCAATTTACTTTACACACTGAATTATTAAAAGAAGTTGTCAATATTGAAGCAGGATTACTTGAAAAAATATCAAAGCGTGATTTTGATGAGCTTTTCAGCGATGTTTTTGATTTTGAATACGATCCCAAGGTAACGTATATTAGATTAGCAGATTTGAACAATCGTCTTAAAAAGTACTTACTGTCTTTTGACACTTTAGTTTTGGAAGAAGATGTTATTTTTAATGCAGAGTTAAAAACAAGACATAGACTTTTATCTCGTTTCAAAGAAGAATTAGTAAAATCCCTAAATGAAAACGAGCATTACATTGAGAAGGTATTAAAAAAATACCAAGGATTTTTACCGTTAATAATTCCTGGTCTCGATGGTGTGGCGGAGTTTCAATATGTTATCGATAATGATGAGTTTCCCGTTAATAGAATTGATATCAAGTTTGATAATCAGGTGGATTTTCCTAATATTATTGAACTTAAAAGAGCTGACACATTACTTTTCAAGAAAAACGAATATCGAAATAACACATGCAAGTTAACTTCCGAGTTTTCGAATGCAATACAGCAGACGAATATCCAACGGAATATGATGTCTGCAAAGGAAGTTAAGCCTAGTAAAGTACTAGTGAAATCTTTTTTGCTAATTGGTAATATTGAAAAAGAGGTTGAAATGCATAGTATTAGTTCCGATATAGTTAGGCTTAATTTAAATATAGTTAGGTATAATAATAAAGACTGCGACATTATTACTTATGATCAGTTAATTAATCGTTTACAAATGTTGTTAGACAAGAATTGAAAGTATCTTTTCCGATAATCCTTGTGAACGGTAATGCCAAGTTATTAGCAATACAAGAACAAGCCATTTTCAACTAGTTGTTAAGTATATTTCAACAGATATGGGAAAAAATACTCGAAAACCGTAGTTTTGAATGGTTAGTGTGCCGCTGGCATGTAGACAAAATTTGACTTATTACATATACTACAATTAGCGTGGAATACTGGCTCTAAATGAAGCCTAGAAGATAGAAACTCTCAAATATGGGGGTTTCTTTTCTTTTGCAGAAAAATATGTAGTATTCAACCCTTGGATAACTTCAGTTTTGGATAAAATTACTGAACCCTGAAAGGTTGGAATCGATGTGCCAAAGGTACTGGATACATATCAGCAATGGGAGGCTGATGGAGTACTTGATGAACGAATAAAAAGTATTCAAGACATGGTAGCGAGGCGGATTATCCAAAAGGATATCGCCAAAGCTATGAACCTAAGTGAGAACACACTTATCAAATTAAAACGATCTCATCCCAGATTAAATCAAGCATTTATCAATGGTGATGATGAACTTAAGTATAAGCTCATGGATGCCTTGTTCCAACGCGCAGTTGGTATGGAATATGAGGAAATACAAACCATCATTGAAGAAACACCATCGGGGACTAAGAAGAAACTTGTTAAAACTAAGAAGAAAGCTCTTCCCGATTTTAATGCTATCAAATACTTATTAATTATTAAGTTCGGACGTGAATACAACGAACGTAAAGAAGAAATTGACATCATGCTTAAACGCATAGAAAAAGGCGAGGAAACTTGGATTAATGAACATAGTGATGAAGAAACCCTCGGAGTTGTTAATATACGAAAACAACCCAAGAAATAATGATGCTGCTGTCGATGCTGTAGCTAATAGTATCAAAGAGTTCGGATTCAAGGTTCCGATAGTGATCACCAAGGATCTAGTAATAATTGCCGGCCACACTAGGCTCAAAGCAAGCCTTAAGCTGGGATTAACAAGTGTTCCTTGTATTGTTGCTGATGACCTCACAGAAGGGCAAATTAAGGCCTTTCGTTTGGCAGATAACAAGACTGCAGAACTTGCTACCTGGGATTTCAGTAAACTAGAAGCAGAACTCTCGAATATTGATATTGATATGCTTCAGTTCGGGTTTGAAGAGTTAGAGTCAGATATTCCAGATAATGCTAGTGATGATGACTTTGATCCTTCTGATGAAATAAGTGAAACACCTTATTCTGAATTAGGGGATATTTATCTATTAGCGAATCACCGAGTCATGTGTGGTGATGCAACCAAGAAGCAAGATGTTCAAAAACTCCTGGATGGACAAAAGATTGATATGATCTTTACGGATCCACCATACAATGTGGACTATGAAGGTACAGCTGGAAAGATTAAGAATGACAAGATGGAAGATAACAGCTTCTATCTTTTTTTATATGATGCATTTACGAATATGTTTGAAGCAACCAAAGCTGGTGGAGCCATCTATGTATGCCATGCAGATACTGAAGGAATCAACTTTAGAAATGCGTTCAAAAATGCCGGTTTCAAACTAGCCGAGTGCTTAGTCTGGGTTAAGAATGCCTTAGTACTAGGTAGACAAGATTATCACTGGAGACACGAACCTATTCTTTACGGATGGAAGGAAGGTGCAGCGCATTACTTTATTGATGACCGCACACAAGACACCATCTGGGAATATAACAAACCCAAACGAAATGAAGACCATCCAACGATGAAACCTCTCGAGCTCTGTGGAAGAGCTATCGCGAATTCATCAAGAGTGAATGAATGCGTATTGGATTTGTTCGGTGGTTCTGGATCAACTATGATCGCATCCGATCAGCTTCAAAGGAAATCATTATCAATGGAACTCGATGAAAGATTCGTAGATGTGATTGTAAAAAGATATATAAGACACAAAGGATCATCGGATAATTGCTATCTGATCCGAGGTGGAAAGAAGATAGAATTAAACATAATTGATAACTTTCAGAATTTGTCTCTATAGTGAGCAAAACTCGTCGAATTGACTTGCTATTAATAGCCTTTAGAGTGATATATATAGTAACCCAATTAGGTTAGAAAAGAGGAGTTAACGAATGAAAGTTAAATTTGAAACGAATACATGCAAAGAACAAGTTGTACCGCAGGATAATTATGTAATTGAAAAGCTAGTTGAATTACCACTTAAGCAGTTTAATAAGTTTTTAGATAATATGCTTGGTGATTACAACTTCATAAAAGCACATAAAGATTTGATGTACACAGATAGCAACAACGTTTGGCACGCAATTATAGTAACCGCTAAAGAAATAGACTATGGAATTCTAGTTCAAGCCGATGGCGCTAGTTATGCTAGATACTCAGCATTTATCAGAAAAGATGAAGTTGGAGGATTCAATAATGGAAAAGCAAATAACGCTTAGTCAATGGATTCAATACTTTAATCAAGGTGAGTTCGATAAAAAAGATACTCAAACACAAATCAAAGCTGGATGGTTCGATTGGTTTTGTAAGGATTCAAGTCTAGCAAATAAAACAAAAAAGATGGGGAACATCATTAAGCAAATCAAAGCTGGTGGAAAAGTTGACCTTGAAACAAGTTATGTATGGTTTAAGAACAACTGCCCGTTAAACGGTCCACTCTATGATGATTTTCGAATAGCAGATATCGAAACAAACAATAATCTTATCGTAGTTCAAATTGATTGTATTTGGAATGATTTCAAGTATACAGCCTACGAAAGATTGGATGGATTTGAGAAACCAGTATTTGAATCAAACTCATCAAGAGAACTTGTTAAATGGTTGAATCAAGGATGGATAAAGTAATGTTTAAGGAATACAACGCTCATCCAAAGGGAATCAAAACAACCGATTGTGTGGTTAGAGCCATCAGCACAGCTATAAATAAAGACTACATGGAGTGCAGAAGAGAGCTTAACCAGTTCAAACGAGAATGGAAGTTTGCTAGTTATAAAGATACCGAATGCTTATATAAGTATTTTGAAAACAGACCGAGATTGATATTTAAAGCAATCAAGGGTCAACCAAGAATCAAAGGTACTGATTTCACTGAGCTTTATCCAAGGGGAACCTTCATTCTTAAAATGACAGGACATATAACAGTTTGTAAAGATGGTGTTATTCTAGATACTTGGGACTGCACTTACCGAAGTGTTTATACTGCATGGAAAATAGAGTAGAAGGATTATCAATATGAAAACCAATTTTATACGTAAAGCGACTTCTAATGAACTCATTCCTCAAGACGAATTTGTTATTGAGAAACAAATCGTAATCGAGAAAGACTTGTTTGAGTGCTTCATTAAGAATCCATTGAACGACTACGATTTCATCAAAGAAAATCTAGAGCATATGTATTGTGACCAAGATGAAGTGTTTCATTGTATCTTTGTAACATCCGATTCACACGATTTTGGTATCCTTGTTGAAAGCGAAGGATATCATTACGCCAGATACACAGCCTACCTACCGAAGGTAGCATTAAGATAAAAAAATACAAATCAAAGCAAACTACGGAAGCCAAGGCTTCCTTTTTCTTGCTAGAAAAGAGGACAACATGAAAATCATAACAAGTGAATCGGTCTTTAGTGGACATCCGGATAAAATATGTGACCAAATCAGTGATGCAATACTAGATGCGATTCTAGAACAAGATCCAGAAGCAAGAGTAGCAGTAGAAACAGCAATCAAGGATGATTTAGTCATCATCTTTGGAGAAGTAACAACTACCGCTTCAGTACAGTATTCAGATATCGCAAGACAAGTACTAAAAGATATTGGATATACAGAAGATTTTACAGTCTTAGAAAAAATATCTAAACAATCACCAGATATTGCACAGGGTGTTAATGAAACACTAGATCATCAACAAGGTGCAGGTGATCAGGGAATGATGTATGGTTTCGCATGCAATGAAACTCCTGAACTCATGCCATTGCCTATTGTAGTTGCACATGAGATTGCTAAAGAAGTAGATACGCTTAGAAAAGCTAAGTATAATCACATCTTTGGTCCGGATGGTAAGTGTCAAGTATCAGTCAGATATGTTGATGGACAACCATTCGTATATGACACAATTATTGTTTCAGCTCAAACTAGACCAGAAGCAAGCCTATCACTCGCAAAAGAAATCATAATCGAAGAAGTACTAAAACCAATGATTGGTAAGGATCTAACGGGTATTAATATTTTAATTAATCCAACAGGTGCGTTTATTATCGGTGGACCCTATGGAGATTCAGGCTTAACTGGTAGAAAGATTATCGTAGATACATATGGTGGTTATGCTAAACATGGTGGTGGAGCTTTTTCTGGTAAGGATGTAAGCAAGGTTGATCGCAGTGCGAGTTATTATGCCAGATTCGCAGCAAAAGCCCTTGTAGCGGCAGAATTGGCCGACACGTGCGAAGTCTGTGTGTCTTATTCCATCGGGATAGCAAAACCTGTCTCTGTATCGATTGATACGTTTGGTACTGGTAAGTTAACTGATGATCAATTACTAGAATTAGTGAATCAACACTTTGATTTCACTCCAGCAAATATTCGTAAAGAATTAGAGTTTGAAAAAGTGAAGTTCCAGGAGTTAGCAAAGTATGGACATATGGGACGTGAAGATTTACCAGTTCGCTGGGAACATGTAGGAGCAAAAGCAGCTGAGCTAAGAGAAGCATATGAAAAAGCCAAAGGTTTTGCATAATTTCTACAAATCACCTGCATGGTTGGCTGCTCGTGAACTTAAGATAGTGTCAGTCAATAGTCTTTGTGAACGATGTGGACAAATTGGGATAGAGGTTCACCATAAAGAAAGACTCACAATCGACAATGTTATTGATACATATATTAGTCTTAATCAAGACAATTTGGAACTACTGTGTAGAGATTGTCACAACAAAGAACATAAACGTTTCAGTAAAGAAGTTAGATTTGATAAAGATGGAAACCTATTAAATCCTGAAAAACCTCATTAAATTATATTTTATTTGGTATAATATTTATAAAAGAGGTGAAACAATTATGAGTGTAAAACCAGCAGTAAATAAGAATTTTTGTACTACACAGGTAAAAAAAATTGTAAGTGGGGTTAGGGACTCTTTGCAGAATCTAGCAGAGAATGTATGTTTAGCTTATCTTGATGAACCAGTAGTGATTAAGCAATTCAAAACAATTATGCCAGCAGTATATGGCGCAGCTGCTTCGACTGGGAAACCCGTGTCAAAAACAATTGAAGATTCATACTTTAAGACATTATCTAGCCAAATTGATAATACAATTGATACGTTTTTGAGTAAAAACACAATTACTGAGCAAACATTATTTGCATTTCAACAGAGTATACTATCAGTTTTTGTAAATAGCGAGCTATTTATCTATTGTGACAGTATAAATTCAATTGACAAATTGAAAAAGAAAGTGAAGAAAATCGATGACTAAAAATAGTGTGATGAAAAACATAAGAACAACTTGCATGTTTTTTCTTTCAGGTATTTTAGGAATAATAGCCTTTTTTAACACAGCGGCTATCGAACAAGCAGTATTACTTGAAATTGGCGAGGATGAGATGATGTATTTAGTAGATGGGATAAACCGAAGTTCATTTTATCTATTACTAATTTGCATCTTTTTCTTGATCGCATTATTACCAATTGAGGAAATTGTTAGTTCTTTCTTAATGAAACAAACAAACAAAACCACTGAAATCAACGATGGTTTAAAGAAATTGGATATATATCAAATGATAGCTGCTGGATCATTTTCATTAGGTTTTGTTTCCTTTTCAATAGTCTTTATAATCTACGTTATTAGATTTATTCCATTGATTTGACCCCCCCCTTATCGCAAAGTATTTAACTTTACGGTACCGTACAGGGTGGCAATTAAAAAATGGAAGGCAGATTTTTTGAAAATATGCATTCTTTTCTGTTAGTTTATAAGCTAACATCCCAACTCACGATTGAAAAACTTTTGTCAATCTTGTTGACATCATCATTTTCTTAAGATACACTATCAGTAGAAGAAACACTACCAACGGCCTTTGAGCCCTTACTATTTGGTGGTGTTTTTTCATGTATATTGACATTAGCATAAATTTGTTTTAAAATAACTTTGTTAGCAAACAGGTTTAGCGCCGATACCAATTGTTGGTTTCCAGCGGAAACAATTCTGTTTGCTTTTTTACTTGCTATTAGTCCTCTTTAGAGTGATATATATTACTAACCATAGGAGGTAATCAATATGTACAAAATTGGGGATAAAATAAGAATCATTAGCATGAAGGGTGAAGACCATTACAATGGTCGTGAAGGAATCATCGAATACATAGATGGGCTGGATCAGCTACATGGAACTTGGGGTGGGTTAGCAATCATTCCGGAAGAAGATTTGATTGAAGTCATAAACTCTGAGGTAGTTGATAGTGTCAACGGAGTGAGGTGTTGAAATGTCCAAAATTAAAGACGTGAATATTGAGATTGAGCGACTCCGGTCGCTTTTTTCATCGGTCGATGAGTCCAAAACCCAACTAGTCGATAACCTTATTGAGCAAGCTGCTTTTATGAAGGTTGAACTTGGCGTCCTTCAAGAACAGATAAGGAAGTATGGAGCTGTTCAAGTATCCAATAAAGGTGCTCAAAGACAAACAGAAGCGGCTAAATACTACACTAAGCTTATCAACTCGTATGGAACGGTCATCAAAACACTGAATTCAATCATGGGTAAGAATGTTTTTGACGGTGATGATGCATTTGATGAGTTTCTTAAGAAAGCAAACACCTGATGAACTACCTAATTGAATACTATCGTCAAATAGAAGATGGAAACATTCTAGTTGGTGAGGAATTAAAAAAACAGCTAGATATACTAATTCAGGATTTGAATAACCCGAGATATGTTTTTGATGAAGCACCAGGAAATCTTCGAATTGATTTTATCGAAACATTCTGCAAGCATACGAAGTCCCCATTCAATGGACAACCTTTCATCTTAGAACTTTGGGAAAAAGCAATCATTCAAACAGCTTATGGTTTTAAGCTGAAAGAGTCCGGACTACGTAGATTCAATGAGGTTATATTGTTAATCGCTCGCAAGAACGGAAAGACTACCTTCATCGCTGGGATTGACCTTGCTGAATTCTTTCTATCAAAAGGTGGAGTCGATATCGTATGTGCTTCAAACACGAGTGAGCAAGCGAACATTCTCTTTGAAGAGATCAATAACATGCGTGAACAGTCACCTGCTCTATCAAATGAGAAACGTAGTAAAAAGAATATATTCTTCATCTATTCTCCGAAAACTAAGAATAAAATCAAGAAATTATCAGCTCAAAGTAGGAACAAAGATGGCTACAACATTGAGGTTGGTTGTATTGATGAAGTCCACGAAATGACAGATTCAAAAGTATATGATGCCATCAAGCAGAGCCAATCAACCAAGAAGGAACCACTAATATTCATAATCACAACCGAAGGGACTACAGTGGGGGGGTTCCTTGACAACAAATTAGATTATGCAAGAAAGATGTTGAAAGGTGAAATCACTGATGAACGTGTGCTTCCCTGGTTATATACTCAGGATAACACCCAAGAGATTTATGCTGATTCCAAATATTGGCAAAAATCTAATCCGAGTATAGGTGTAGTTAAGTTGAATTCATATCTAGAAGACGTTATGAATAAATCAAAAAATGACCACTCAACCAGAGTAACCATGTTATGTAAAGATTTTAATATCAAGCAAGTGGATCAAGGTGCTTGGTTATCTTTTGATGATTTAAACAACGAAGCGAGATATGAACTAAGCACTCTGAAGAATTCATATGCAATAGCTGGTGTAGATTTATCATCAACAACTGACTTAACAGCAGCAATCCTAATCATTCAGAAGAAGGATGACAACAAGAAGTTTGTTATATCACATTATTTTATGCCGAGTGATGTTGTTAAGAAACGTATGGAAGAAGATAATGTTCCGTATGATATATGGATTAGAAGAGGTTTTATTACACTAACTGAAGGCAGTCAAAATGATTTTTCATTGGTGACTCAGTGGTTTATAAAAATGATTCAAGAACATCAAATTAGACCTCTTTGGGTAGGTTTTGACCCGTGGAATTCACAATATTGGATTAAAGAAATGGAAGACTTAGGATTCAATATGGAAAAGGTCAGACAAGGTGTTTATTCTTTATCTGAACCCATGAAACAACTAGAAGCAGACCTAAAGAACAAGCTGATCAACTATGACAATAATCCGATCTTGAAATGGTGCTTATCGAATACACAAGCCAAAGTCGACTTAAATGGGAATATTCAACCTTCAAAACTCAACTCCAAGTACAAGAGAATTGATGGAACTGTTGCATTAATCATTGCATATGCAGTTTTGAATAGATATAAGTTAGATTACGAAAACATGTTATAATCTCTATAAGTAAAGGGGTTGTAATATGAGTAACAGCTACTTAATCAGTGCAGTGAAAAAATTTGAAGAACTAAATCCTTACAATAGAATTGTTAAAGTAGAACTTTCAAAAAATGACGAGGAGTCAAAAGTTACAATTTGGTATGAAGATAACGGTAAAACGCTCCAACATTGTGAGACTTTTAAACCAACACAATTAACTGACGATGAAATCATTGACATAAAAAAGAGAGCTCGAAAATTTAAATGGTGGGATGACGAACAGATAAAGCTAATACCTGATATAGAAAATCCAAATATGATTTACATTATTTATAGTGATTGGTGGTTTAGTGATATTTATGTGATTGACCGATTTAAAGGTAAATCCACAAGACTTGTTGAATCTAAACTCGAAATGGAGTTTAAGGATTTAGCGATATTTTTAATAGTTACCAAAGGACTCCCAAGATTTTATCATGATGAAATCGGGTACAAAAAAAGAAAAAACAGAAAAAAGGACCTAGATATATATGAAAGGTTATTCCTAATTCATAATAGCATAAGATATAATGGTGTTTTACCGCTAGATTGGCATGATGACTATGAAAAAGCAAAAAGTAAAAACTATTTGAAACTTTGGAATGAGGACAAGTTTTTACCGATGATAAATATCAAAGATCCCAAAGTATTTGATTCGTTGATCATTTCGAATGCCGTTCATAGTGCTGATTCAGAAAAATATTTAGTTGAGCAAAAACATCAAGCAGAATTTTTTAGACATTGTTATAACAATATTAGAGAAAAATATAGGTTAAAAGGATTAAAGTTTAATAGTGAATCAAAGAACACACATTATATTTATTCTATTTTAAAATACTATTCAGAGCTTAACAACAATGATTGGTTTATGATTAGGATTGAAAAATTATCAACAATTCGAAGCATTCCACACTCAAAAATTAGACACATACTTGATGAATTAGTCAGACTAAATGTATTAGAAATAGATATAACAACGAAACCAATGAGTTATAAAGTTACAGGATAAAGTCAACGTCACAAAAATAAATTTGGTGTACAGCACAAAGCAATAGCATATTATATTTAATATACAAAAGGTAAGACAGTGTGTTTTAATTCCACAGAGGAATTTATTAATCATCTTGAAACAGACCAATCATTTAACTGATCAACTATGAAATATGTCAATAGCGTTTTGAAAATGTATTAAATGGACTATGAAAATATGATGACTTAGAGATTTTGTAATTGATTCTCTGTATTTTTTGTGATACATTTAAACAAAGTATGAGTGAATTAGTATAATTAGAGTAACCATGGAGGGAAATCATATGACGATTTACACAACTAGTGAATGGAGTGGCTATGGTAAAAGTTATTATTGGAATGAGTACAGACTAGAGGGAAATGTTGTGACTAAATTTAAATGCCATAGAATAAAAATATTTGATGGGCATGAAAGTGAATGGAATATGGGTGAAGAAGTAGAAGCGTCCTGGAACATTGATGATCCTAATATGCCAGAATGGCTAAAACAATATATTTGATAAGTTATGATTACTTTATAGATAATTAAATGAAGGTTACCTTAATCAGTAGCCTTTTTTGATACTCAAAAGGAGAGAGATTTAGTGGGCAATTTCATGAGAAAGAAAAAGGAAGGTTCAACAAATACTTTCCAGTTATTAAATCAAAACAATACCTTCTTCACTCCATTTGGAAACAACATTTCAAAAAGTGACGTGGTCAAGATATGTATTGATAGGGTTGCGAGCCAGTGTGCCAAACTCAAACCAAGATACATTAAAACTGAAGCAGACAAGACAGTAACCGAGAAACAAGGTCGACTGTCTTTTTTATTGAAACACAAACCTAACTCACTCATGACGCCTTATGACTTTATCTATAAAGTGATTACGCTGTTGCTACTGAATGACAATGCGTTCGTATATCCAATGTTTGATTCGATGAATGGTGGACTTAAAGCTCTCTATCCACTTAGGCCAATTTTGGTTGAAGCAGTCGTAGATAATGCTGATGGTTACTACTTAAAGTTCTACTTTGAGGATGGGCAACAATTTATGCTGCCTTATGAGAATGTCATTCACTTGCGGAAATACTTTGCTTACAATGACATCTTTGGTGGTAACGGATCATTAGGCGATCATGAAGCAATCCTCAAAACAATCTCAATCAATGAAAATGTACTTCAAGGGATTGATAATGCAGTCCGATCATCCATGCAAATCAAAGGAATCATCAAAATGAATGGGATGCTTTCAGAAGCTGATAAGAAAAAACAAAGAGAGCTCTTTGATTTAGCTCTCAACGATTCTATCAGTACTAAAGGAAGCTCCATCATTCCCATTGATTTAAAGTCGGAATATGTACCTTTAACGGTAGATCCTAAACTGATCGACAAAGAAACACTCGAATTTTTACAATCCAAGATACTTGATTATTTTGGTGTATCAGCACCGATATTCGCTAACAAATATAGTGAAGAAGATTTCAACTCGTTTTATGAGTCAACCATTGAGCCTCTAGCTATTCAGCTATCAGAGGCTTTTTCTTTGGGATTACTTACCGAAAATGAGTTAACTCGTGGTGAAGAGATTATTTTCTATAGTGAACGATTGCAGTATGCAAGCTGGAATACAAAAGTGAGTGCCATCGAAAAACTGATGAGCCTAGGGATCATGACCTTAAATGAATCCAGAGCTTTGCTTGGACTAGAACCTATTGAGGGTGGAAACAAAAGGCTGCAATCGCTCAACTTTGTGGATGCGGATAAGGCAAACAAATACCAAGTTGGTGAGGAGAACAAAGATGAAAGTCACAGTTAATGGAACGATATCAAAGGAAGCACTCAAGGTGATTCTAGAATCACAGAAAGCAAAATCACAAATTATCGATGAGTTTTGCAAAGAGAACAAGATTACAAGTTTTCACTACAAGGATTCAGAACTTGAATACACTCTTGAAGGTAAACCTAACAAACCAAAAATAGAGGTGAGAACCAATGATTAAAGAAACAAGACTTGCGGATGTTAAGTTTGAAGAAGCTGAAGGTAAGATGACCTTAGAAGGTTATGCGATTGTGTTCAACCAGGAAACACTCATCGGAAATGAAGATTATGGGTTCGTTGAATCTATCGATCATCGAGCGCTTCAAAATGCCCAGATGAAAGATGTTCCTATGAAATATAACCATATGGACTCCTTCCTAATCATCGCTCGAACTAAAAATAAATCACTGACACTATCGGTCGATAACATTGGGCTAAAAGTACAAGCTGAGTTAGTCGACACCCAATCGAACCAAGACATCTATAAGATGGTCCGCAGTGGCCTACTTGATAAGATGAGTTTTGCTTTCACTGTTGAAGAACAGTCATGGAATAAAGAAGGCAAAATCCCTAAACGTACCATCACTAAAATCGGAAGGCTCTATGATGTCTCAGTGGTAGACACGCCAGCTTACGATTCGACTAGTATATATGCTCGTTCTTTAGAGTCTATGGATGTAGAACTAAAGGCTATGGAGTTAGAAGAGCAGAAACAGCATGTTGAAGTGATGAAAAAGAAGATCCGTATCAAAACAAACTACTAAATCAAAAGGAGAAAAAATCATGAATTTAGAAAAAAGACGTAAAGAAATTGAAGCACGCTTAACTGAGATTCGCTCAATTGTTGAAGCGGAATCAGATGTATCAAAATTGGAAGCATTCGATACTGAATGCAATACCCTACAAGAGGAACGCTCTGTCATCGATAAAAAGATGATGATTGCATCCAAAGTCGATGTCAAACCGATTGTCATTGATACACGCACTGACAATAAGGATACCTTAGAACTTCGCGGTAAACAACTCCGTGAAAATCGAGTTATCCAAGTGTCCAGTTCGGAAGTTTTGGTTCCTGAAACGGTATCTAATGGCTTAGCACCAGTTCCGTATGCCCAAGTATCTACTTTGGTGGACAAGGTCAATATCATCAACCTTAATGGTGGTGAAACCTACAAGAAATCATTTGTGAAATCAAATGGCATTGCTGGAACTACAGCTGAAGGTGCAGCATACACTGAAACTGAACCAGCATTTGGTTATGTCACCATTACGAAAGTTAAGATTACAGCTTATACCGAAATCACAGAAGAACTTGAAAAGCTTCCAAGCATTCCATATCAAGCAGAGGTACTTAGAAACATCAATGTATCTTTGAAAAAGAAAATCTCTGAACAAATCCTACGAGGTGCCGGAACATCGAACACTTTCACTGGTATTTTCAGCGATCAAGCAGTTGCATTATCGGATACGACTCCGCTTGAACTATCCGCAATCACTGACACAACTTTAGATGACATCATCTTTGCTTATGGTGGCGATGAAGAAGTCGAAGGTGGTGCGGTTCTTATCTTGAATAAGAACGACTTGCGTGCATTTGCTGGTCTTCGTACTTCCGAAGGTCGTAAGGTTCATACCGTTGATTACATCAATCAAACCATCGATGGCATTCCTTATGTGATCAACTCACATTGCAAAGCAATCGCTGACAGTGCAACCACTGCAGGTGAGTATGCGATGGCTTATGGTTCACTCAAGAACTATGAAGTGCCTATCTTCTCACCGGTTGAAATCGGCAAATCGACAGATTACAAATTTAAAGATGGCATTATCTGCTACAAAGCATCCGTATTCACTGGGGGCAATGTGGTAGGTTATAAAGGTTTCCTTCGTATCAAGAAGAAAGCCGCTGCCTAATCGGAGGAACTAAATCATGGCCATACTCGATACAGTGAAGAAAGCACTCTTGATTCCTCTAACAGAAACATATGCTGATGAGGAGTTGTTGTCTCATATTGAGGCTTGTAAAGAACTCATTCGTTCTGTAGGTGTGGCAGATGATGTCGTAAATGGTGAGGGAGTCCCAATCGTGGATTCCCTCATCCTTATTTACTGTAAGACGTTCTTTGGTTTTAAGAACGATGGATCTGTGAAAGAACTTCCGAAGAGTTTTGAAATGCTCATCAAACAGCTATCATTCACGAAAGGAAGTAATTCCTAATGTTTCCAAGTTCACCTAACATCAAATTAACGTTTCTAAAACTAGCCAACACACCAGATTCTATCGGCAATCGAACACTAATACTTACAAGCTCAAAAGAGGTTATTGGGATTAATCTTTCAGTGACTTCAAAAGAATATTATGAAAGCAAGAAAACAGACATCAGAATTGATGTTGCAGTCAAGATTCAAAGCTTCTTATATGATGGGTCTAGACATGCATTGATCGATTCAAAGGTTTATAAACTCGAACGAAACTATATCAGCGGTCAGTTTATTGAGCTTTATTTTGTTGAAACAAAGATTAAAAAAGGTGATATTGATGGTTTCATTGGATGAATTAGCACTTGGAATTAGTGAGCTTGTCGAATCCTATGCAGAAGATGTCATCAAAGAAATGGAAAAAGTGCTAGACGAAACCGCAGATAAAGTACTTTCTTACATTCTTTCAAAAGCACCAAAGAGTGGTCAAGCCTATGGCTTTGCAGAATCGTTTGTTGCTATTCCTGAAGGTGAAGGTATCAATAAGCGTATCGCCATCTATTCAAGCACTAAAGGAAGGTTAACTCATTTACTTGAGTTTGGATTTACACATCGTGGTGGTAAATTTGTGGGACCACGTCCATTCATGCGACCTGCTTTCGATGCATTTGCACCTGATATGGTTGAGAAAATCAAATCGATTATTGAAAGAGGTGGATCCGCATGAGTTTTATAGAGCAACTATTCCAAATACTTGATGGTGTTTTACCAAATAGAGTGTCTTATGGAACCAATATTGTCGATGCAAACGAACTCCATGTATACCCATTTATTGTCTATCAAGAAATCAGCGATAGAGTTCAAACCTACGCAGATAACAAATCAGCAGTTCGGATTATCACCTATCAAATCACACTTGTCACAGAATCAAAGAACCCAATCTTCGAAGAGCAACTAGAATCAGCTTTATATCAATCGGGGTTCAATTATCAAATGATTACAGAATACGTCAATGACGATAACTCGGTAACCAGAGTTTATGAAATCAAACAGGAGAAAATAAAATATGAGTAATAAAGTTACTTTCGGACTTACAAATGTTCACTATGCACTCGCTACGATTGGAACCGATGGTTCCTGGACTTTTGGAACACCAAAGCGTCTGGTTGGTGCTCAAGAAATCACTACTGAAATCATCGGTGGTAGTTCACAAGTCTATGCAGACGATAAGGTTATCGCAACCCTAGTATCCAATTCAGGCTCAACCGTCACTCTCAAGTTTACAGAGATTTATGATGAATTTAAAAAGGATATCTTTGGATTCAAGACAGATACCAATGGCAACTTTGTCGAAGTGGTCAATAATGAAACCAAGACCTTCGCATTGGGCTATGAAATTCAAGGCGATGCCAAAGCACGTCGCATTTGGTATTACCTATGTACAGCTACACCTTCAGGGGATGCTAGCAAATCGAAAGCCGACTCCATTGAAGCTAACTCAATCGCACTTAACATTACCGCTCGTCCGATCGAGTCAGGTAATAATCTGATCCTTCGTGTTATCGCAAGCGTTGGAGATACGAATTACACGAACTTCTTATCGACATCGCCAGTATTACCAACATTCATCTAAGGAGGATTTAAACCATGGAAAAAGTAATTAAACTAGGAGAAAAGGAGTACAAACTCCATTCGTCACTATTCACAATCATTGATTATCGTAATGTATTTGGGTCTGAATTATTCAATGACATAAAAAAACTAGAAAAAACCAAGAATATTAAAGAAGAAGATTTCTCGCTGATCATCGATACGATTTTCCGGATCATCTATGTGCTTCATCGCCCATTCAGTAAGACGTCTTACAATGACTTCTTGATGGCACTTGATTTTGGTATCTTAAGTGATACAGAAGAACTGGGTATCTTATCTCAAACTATCGGTGAAATGCTAGGCACTCTCCAAAAAGGCACCAAACCATCCCCACAGTCTAAATGATGAGCCTGAGTTTGGCGCAACTTCAAACATTATTTTCAACTTGGCTCATCTAGGTATATCGATTGAAGATTCCAAGTATTTTGATTTAACGACATATTTTGAGTTAGTTCAACTTGAAATGAAGGTCATATCTGGAAAAGATTCTGGTAGACGAGCTTCTCAGACCGATATAGATGCATTCCTTATCTAAATCAAGTATTTAAAATAAGTTATATTTGGTATAATTTATTCGTACGAGTTTGGAGTGGATAGCATGAATTTGAAAGAACGTGCAAAGAAACTAAAAATTGATATTCCCGCAGTTTTTATTGCATTGAAACACAAGGATACACCTTTTATGGCAAAGTTTTTTGCAGGGATTACAATTATCTATGCACTATCTCCCATTGATTTGATTCCAGATTTTATACCATTATTGGGTTATTTGGATGATTTGATTATTTTACCTTTGTTCATTGCTCTTACAATTAGATCAATACCTAAAGAAAAATTTGAAGAGTATCGAAAAGAAGCTGAAGGAATGTGGAAGAATGGAAAGCCAAAGAAATGGTATTATGCAATTCCATTTATATTGATTTGGCTATTGATTATTGCAATAGTAATTAAAACATTTGTGTATTAGGGTTTTATATCATCAACACCTTATATGAGGTGTTTTTTTATCTATATAGGAGGTGAGCAAAGATGGCAGAAACAGTCAAAGGATTAAACATAAAGCTAAGTCTTGATGGCAAAGATTTAGAGAATGAACTCAAAGGAATTCAATCAGATCTTAAAGAACAACAAAAGGATCTCAAAGCCATTAATGCAAACCTCAAATACGACAGCTCTAATGTTGAACTTTGGAAACAAAAACAATCGAAGCTCAACGACATCCTTCAAACGACTAAAAAGAAACTAGAAACGCAGAATCAAGAACTCGAAAAAGCAAAACAAGCAGTCAAACTTGGACAGATGAGTGAAACTGAATTTAATAAGCTTGCTCGTAATGTGGCATATACCGAAGCTGAAGTATCTAAACTCAATAAGGAGCTTCAAAACACAAGAAGCAAAATCACAGAACTATCGAATGCGAACTTTGAGAAGATTGGGAAGCTAGGTTCCACACTAACCAAATCAGTCACTGTACCTGTGCTTGGAGCTTTATCAGCTCTTGGTGCACTTGCAGTAAAGACAGCAAACACAGCCGATGAAATTGCCGATACAGCCGCAAAACTTGGCCTAAGTGCCGAGAGTTTACAAGAGTGGAACTACGTTTCCAAGATATCAGGAAGTTCGACAGAAAGCCTGAACAAGGCCTTTATCAAAGTCAATGGTATTCTTGGTGATATTGCAACTGGTAATGGTGATAAGGTAGCGGAAAGTCTTGCTCAAATTGGGTTAACAGTTGATGATCTAAAAGGACTTAATGCAGATCAAGCATTTAATCTAATTCGAAATGCCTTATCAGGTGTTGAAGATGAAGCCTTAAGAGTAGGTATAGCGAATGAGTTCTTTGGCGATAAGATTGGTACTGAAATTCTCCCAATGTTATCTCAAGAAGAAACGGCAATTAATTCGCTTCGACAAGAAGTTAGAGAGCTTGGCATAATTACGAATGAACAAGCAGCGATTGCTGGTGAATTCAATGATTCAGTAGACCAAACTAAACAAGCTCTAGGTAGTCTTGCTATGGACATATCCGTTCAAGTTCTACCTATCATGCAAACCATGCTTCAAAAGGTTAGAGATGAAATCATTCCGACTTTGAAAAGTTGGATTGAAAAATGGAATAACTTAGATTCAGGCACTAAGCAAATTATCCTTACACTTGGTGCAGTCATAACTGCCATAGGTCCAGTACTTTCCATAATCGGAAAAGTGGGACCTATTTTAAATATCGTGTCAACTGCACTAAAAGCAGTAGGTACTTCAGGTCTTTTTGCAGGAGCTGGATTAAACTTTGCAACGCTTGGAATTGGTGCACTAGTTGCTATTATAGCGATGGCTTTATTTGAAAGCGAGGAATTCAGAGCTTTACTGGGTAGGCTTGGTGAAACGTTAATGAAACTATTACCACCAATTATGATGATAGTCGATAGTCTTATGACAGCTTTATCACCTATCCTGGATGTACTGATTGAATTAATCATAATGCTCGTGGATATGTTGGTACCAATTATTAAAGTATTACTGATACCTCTAATCAATCACATTGAATTCATTGCACAACTATTAGAATTGGTAGCACCACTTATAGAAATCATCGGTAAAGTTCTACAAGCCATATTGATTCCAGCAATCAAAGTCCTTCAAAAAGTATTAGAACCAGTGATGGCTATTGTTCAAAAAATAGTAGAGTTTTTAGCTCAAATATTCGAATGGATTGGTGATTTGGGTTCCAAAATGGGTGATATTGCTGGTAACTTCGGGGACATGATGGGAAGTATAACAGGAAACATTGGTGATTTTGCTTCAAACATGTCTAAAGGTATAGGCGATTTTGTTGGAAATGCTGCAGATAAAGTTGGCGGTCTATTTGGAAAATTGGGTGGTTGGTTTGGTGACAATCTGAATCTAAAACAAACTCAAAGTATTAATTCAACCAGTCATATTAATCGCTCTAGTAATAACACAAATAACATTACCATCAATACCACATCACCAACATTTGACATTGATTCTATTAATAAAGCATTAGGAGGTAGTGTTATATGATAAGAAAACTCTATCTTGAAAATCAATCTGGGAATAGATTTTATTTTGATTACCGAAGTGGATGCCTTATCCATGCTATATCTGGCTTAGGGTTCACTCAAGAAATCACTTATTTAAAGTATGATACTTTTTATGATCGCGTAGATCAGACTCAAGGACTAACAGACATACAAGCAAGCCTAGTATTCCTAAAAGGCTATACTGGCTATACGGAATTGATGAATTATATAAGACTTGGAGAAAAAAAGCTCAAACTAATTTATGAATCGGATGATAGAGCTTTTTGTTATGTTGATATCAAATCTTTATCGAAACAAGAATTAGTTGCTGGTACATTACAAAGCCAAGTAATATTTCAAAAATTATCATTATGGCTCAAGAATCAAACATACACAGTTACTGTTAACGAGGATTCATTAGGACGTTCATATCCTTATAGTTATCCTTATACGTATTCAGCCTTCTTTGAAGGTAAAATCAGAATCAATAATCGAGGTGTGCAAAAGGCACCTCTTTTAATTGAAATCATAGGTGAAGTGAGTGACCCAGAGATTATCATTCGAAAAAACAATGAAATCATCACAATGTTAAGGCTATATCATACTCAATCAAATGGTGAAATACACGTTTCAGCAATTCCAAATAACCAATATATAAGGCAATTCGATAATAGTGAAACAGTGTCCATTTATGGCTCACAAGATTTCACTTGTGATAATTTTCTGTTTGTTGAACCAGGTGAATTTGAAGTTGAATTCAAACCTGGTGTTTTAAGTTTAACCAGTTGTCGAATTACTATAGTTGAAGGGTATCTAGGGGTATAAGTATGCAGCTCGTATTTTTGGATAGAAGTAATCTCGCATACAAAGATTATGGGTATGTAGATTCGAACTTTGAGATAGCACTGGATTTAGTCATCATTCAAAAATCTATTTTTACGGTAAAAAAAACAAAGCTCAATGTTACCGTTGGTGATATTGTTATTTTGAAAGATGCACCGATACATTACATTGGCATCGTTGAAAGATTAGAAGTAGCAGATAAACATAGAACATCGGTTCATGTGTTCGATTTCAAAGAGATGTTTTCAATTGATATCCCAGTACAAAGTTATTCTGGCGATTTAGGTTTGTATCTTGAAAATGTGTTAATCAGTCACTTTAAACAAAGTGATGATACACTCCAAAATTTGAATTATTTATCTATTCGAAGAGACGTAAATATCCAAGGCGAGTTATCATTTGAAACTGATAAAATCATGTCTTTAGCATCTTTAATGGAAATCATCACAAAATCATATGGGTTAAGACTGAAAACGGAAGCAGTTTATATTAGAGGTAGAGTGACGGGTATTGTTTTTCATATTGGTGAGGTTCAAAGAGGTATAAAACTTAGAAGCAACTATCAAGCAATTCAGGATTTGGTCGTGAATGATAGCTCAAGCCAAATGGTAAACAAGTTAGTGTATTACCCTAAAAGTGAGAATGTGATTCACAAAACTAAAATTGAGTATTTCATGTTGAAAAATGGTGAGCTTACACAAGATAAGAATCATCCAAACAGATACAAAACTGTAAAACCAAAAGTAAGTTACTATACTGATAATGACTATTCAACACTTCAAACAAAGGCAAGATCCGAGATGATCACATCGAAACTAGACCATAATATCACATTTACAATTAAGACTGATAACGATGTATTACAACCTTTGATGAATATTGAACTCGGAGATTTTATCGAATTCATCAACAATGAACAATCCTATGATTCGGTGGTTACAGGTATTAAATTTAACCATGGTTTTCATCAAGCAACTATGACTTTAGGTGAATACAGAATCAAATTAACAGAAAAAATACAATTATTGAACAAGAGTGTAAGCTCTGTTTCAAGTCATGTTTCTATACAAACAACAGGGATCACAGATCTCGATGGAGGTGAATTCTAAGTGGGAATTCAAAAAATAACCTTTGATGGTGCAAATGTCACATCGAAAATCGATGCTGATTTGTATCATTTTTTATTTTCAACTGAAGTAGGGATTCTTAAAGATGTAAAAGCTCAATGTAGCTATACCTTAGCTAATAACACGATTACATTTTTAGATGGGTATGTCGGTATTTACGGACGAATCATCTATATAGAAAATCAAACAACCATAACCATTTCACCGGATTCTAGTAGATTTGGCTATGTCGTTCTAGGTGTAAATACGGAATCAAACACGGTTAGTCTATACATCATGGAAGCACCTGGTACTTATCCTGTTTTAATTCAAAGTGACTTACACAATAGTGAAGGATTGTATGAGTTTGCACTGGCTGCATATTCGAAAACAACGACTTCAGTAAACTTGATAAATGGATTTGAAAGACAAACGATTTCATCAGATCGCCAAAGGATCCAGGTATTAGAATCAAAGTTAAGAGAACTATATTATCCTAAGCACCTCGGATTAACAAAAATAGGTAATGGCTTATATCGATTTGGGGATATTAATTCATCATCACTTATGGAAAGTATTCTCTATATCGTGATTGATAACTCAACGGTTGTTAGTATACCAACATTTCAATTATTCAATGGGGTAGGTTCTAATACATCAATTAACTACCGCCATGGTGGTGCAGACTATTCATTAAGTTTATCTTATTCAAATGGCACAGTAGCAATCGCTTGTGGGAATACGAATCACCAAGTCACACAAGCATATCTAAAAAAATAAGGAGGGGTTTTTATGGCAACAATTCAGATTAAAAGAAGGACAACAACAGGCACAGGACCACTGATTGGAAATAGTGGAACTGTAAAAGCTGGTGAACCACTAGTTGACTTTAATGGCGAGCATTTGTATATTGCGAAAGCAGATAAAACAGGTAGTGTTGGCACACCACTCTCAGAATCAGATTATTTAAAGATTCCTGGAGTATCAAAAGTTAACACACAAATTGATACAAAGATTGCAGCATTAGGTCTTGGAACGGCAGCGACTAAAAACACAGGCACAGGCAATGGAAATATTCCGGTATTGGATGCTGATGGTAAATTAGCTGATTCAGTCATTCCAAAAGTAGCGATTACAAATACTTGGGTAGTAGCAAGCCAGGCAGCAATGTTAGCTCTATCGAATGCTCAAGAAGGGGACGTTGCAGTTAGAACTGATATCAACAAATCCTTTATTCTTAAGACTACAGGTTATGCGACACTGGCCAACTGGCAAGAATTACTTACTCCAACCGATTCAGTAACAAGCGTTAATGGATCAACTGGTGCAGTTTCTATTACTCTAGCCGGACTAGGTGGTGTAGCTAGTTCGACGTTTAATGCTCACGCTATCTCAGCAGAACATTTAACTCAAGCACAACGAGATATCATTTCTGGTGTAGTTAACACGAGACTTTGGGCAACGATTGGAATGGATTCAGCAGCTTCACAAGCTGCATTTGAAGCTTCAGTAGTCCCATCAGGATTAAAACTATATCAATATGTAGATACTAACTACACGCCTGCAGTACTAAAATATGCCATTGGGATTGATAACACCAAATTTTTAACACCTTCATCAGTCATTGATGGTGGAACATACTAATGCCAACCATTAGAGTTAAGAGGGGGACAACGAAACCATCAACAGGGAATTTAACTGCGATGGGTGAGTTAGCTTTTGATTACACGAATAATGTCCTTTACGCTAGAAATTCTACATCTGTTGTTAAGATTGGTGGTGAACTAGAACTCGTATATTCCTCAGAAAGTACAGCAAGTTCGTTAAGCTTTTCTTATGCATTCTCGACAGCATACATCTATAAAATTGTGGTTATTGCCTCAACATACGGAAGTACTAATGATACTACATCATCAGTTATTAACTACAGAACATCAGCGTTTTCAAATATTCCTGGTTCGACATTAGCAATCTATGCAAACGATAGTTTGTCAACTGTGGCTAGAATGTTTGTTTCTAATTCGACATCATTCCAAATTCCAGATTCATTCACAAATTCGAATGTGGTTGCTAGTGGAATATCAAAAACAATAACTATAAATCTATCACCCATATTTTCAACAGGATTCACGGATAATCGTCAATGGTTAGCAACTGGTAGAAGTGTAACAACAGTAACTGGACAAGCTAATGCATCCATCACAATGGCAGATTTTTCACACTCGATTGCAGGTTTTCCACAAAATTTGTTGATAAATCCAGGTTTAGACGCAGGTTCACCCGATACTATCAGTGTTTCGATATATCGGACATTAAGAAAGTAGGACAGAATTATGGCAATCATTAAAGACATGCAATCCAAGTTTGGAGTTGCATTATCGTATCACAGAATCATAGCTTTCAACATTAACTACGCAACTAAAAAAGTAGTAATTTGTGTTGCATCATACCTATCAAAAGAAGCCAGAGCAAGCAGAAGCGTTCCTCTTGAAGAAGTAGATATTGAAGTTCCAGTTTCAGATTTTTCATTGTTTAGTGCATCCAATCCCATCTCTATGGGCTATGACTGGTTAAAAACAAACGTAGTGGGGTTCGATGAATCATTAGATGATTTCGAAGTGGTAGAAGAATCGATGAGTCAAGCAAATGAAACTCAGCAATAATCAGATATTTGAAACCGTTCAAGGTGTATTTCTGAATCATATAGTAATGTTCATCTATTATTGTGGCTCATATGCATATGGATTAAATGATGGAAATAGCGATTCTGATGTTACAGCAGTCATCGATGGTTTTAATGGTAACGTCCATTTAACTATAGATTCATTGGATATATTTGCATATGGTAAGGATGTTTACCTAAAAAAACAAAATCTAGATCAGACTGTGCCTTTATATGATCGGGTATATATTGATGAAATTCTTTCACCTTATGACACTTTAATCTACTTAAATGAGCAATACCGGAATGAATACGAAACGTACAAGCGAATCGATATGGTATTAATTCTAAAACCATTTCTCTCAAACTTTATAGAGCACTACGAAAGAAGGCTAGAGTTAGCTGAACCTCAAAAATCACATTATCATATTTTTAGAATCAGGGGTATTTTAGAAAACCTAGATTTGACTGGAAAGTACGAGTTAAACCTGTCTGAACCATGGTTAAGTCACATGAAGAATTACAAGAACAGCTGGAATACACTGACAGGGATTGAGTATTTACCACTACTCAAAGAAACATTAAACTATATAAAAAATTACAAAGACAAGGTGATAGATGATGGATTGGGATAATATCATGAATCTTTTTAGAATGGAAAACTTGATTTATTGGGTCGTTACAATGGTAGTTGTTATCATGACCACTATTAAGCAATTCAATAGACAAGAACTTAAAAACAAGAGTAACAACAATGAAATACTGATGAATCTTCAAACAATCGAGAAGCAAAATATCAAAATGCTCAATTTACTAGAGATGCATGCTCAGGACATTAAGTCTTTAAAAAAGGACGTAAATGTTCTTGAACATCGTGTCTCAAGATTAGAAGATTCACAAGTCAATATTTATAAACGCTTAGGAGGCAAAGAAAATGACAACACTTGAAATCGTCTTACTCATCACATCGGTTTTACTGTTAGCTCTTTATGTAACATCAAAAATGGGTAAGGATCAATCTTTGAATGATGTGATTAAAGAGGTGAAGCAAGATCTTAAAAACACCGCAGAGAATGTATCTGATTTGGTAAGTAAAGCCAAAGATATCGTTTTTGATGAAAGTGTTCAAAAAACTATTAAAGAATTCATCATGATTGTTGAAGAAAAAAACAGGCTGGCCAAGGATAAAGGTGAAGTGTATCTCGTTGGTGATGAAAAAAAACTCGCTGTCGTATCCAGATTAAGTGAGTGGATTAGCAATTTAACAGGCTCAACAGAAAAAGCAGTTGAGTTTGTAGAAACTAATCAATCAAAGATAGAAGCAATCATCGATGACTATATTTCATTCAGTAATAAAATGCAAGGTAGAGCTACTTTATCTGCAGCAGAGAAAATTATTCAAGAACAACTTAATAAATGACAAATGACCATATCTGAAAATTTATTCAGGTATGGTTATTTTTTATTTTATTATATTTCTTAGAATGGTATAATTAAAACAAATAAGTTATTTGAGTAATGAGGATGATAATTATGGTCAAAGTGTTATATGTAATAATTGCTTTCATAATTGGAGAGGCTTTTACAACAATCTTTTTATTACCAACCCTCAATGATCTTTATGAACCATTTAAGACATTATCAGCTCCATTACCAGCCTTAATTTGGATAATTTTATTCTTGTTACTTCCCACAATCATAGGGGGAGTAATTGAAGTAGGATGTATTGCTTTTTTAAATAAGTTTAATATCTAACACAATTGATTTCTATAATAAACTGTTGAATTATGAGGACTATGTCGTAATGAATAATCATGAAGTAGCGATTATTGGAGTGAAGATAGCAGCAAAAATTCTAAATATTCCTATTCCACATTATAGTTTTTTTGATCCAAGTGAAATTTCAAATAAGGAAATCACCGGAATGTATGTTTTTGAATCTGATGAAATATTGTTTAATGATGAATGGGTAACTAAGTCTCCATGGATTGAAGTTATCATCACAGCATTTCATGAAACAAGGCATGCATATCAGGGGTTCTGTATCAGAAATAGGTTGAATGAGTCCAAGGAAACTCTAGATAAATGGGAATATGAATCATTGAATTATATTAGTCCTTCTGGAAGGAATAATGAGATAGACGATGCGGCGTATATAAACCAAACAATCGAAATAGATGCAATTGTGTTTGCCCATAAGCTTATTTACAAGTATTTTAATGTGAAAACTGCTATACCAAACAAAATAAAAGGTTAGTAGAGGACAGGCAGTAGGTGATGAGTTATATGGCAATAGGTCATTGGAAGAAGTTAATTAAAAAGATTAAGGAAGGTTCAATTAATGAAAGAAATTTCATACACTATGAACACTATTTTGACATATTGCAAGACGTAATCAATCATATTCAAAAGTATGGATATTATGTTATTGACGGTCGATTGGAAGATTGTCTTATTAAACATGTTTGTACTAAATTTGAAGACTTTTCAGACTTTATTGATTTAGATAAAATCGCATCTGATATATCATCAAACTTAAAAAAACTTATAGTACCTAATATTATATTGATTCCCATGAATCACATGAATAAAAGGCTGTTAGACAAAGTGACAATGCTTGATGATAATATATCATTATTTTCAATGAGTGAGAAAATGGGGAAAATCAGAAGAGACAAATCATTATTATCAAGGTATGTCGAGAAAAAAATTTATTGCAAGTTCGGGGCAGATCATATTTTAATTACAAAAGATCCCTTCTTCTTTAATTATCCTATACTTGGAATAAGTATTAAACACATTGAGGATAGAGTGGAGCATGAAGCACCAAAAATAGTAGAGTCAGTTTATAGCTTGATTAGGATGCTAGATTTCAGAGAAGAGCGCGAGCCAAATGATAAAGGATGGGGTGTGCGTTTTCGAGATAACCTACCTGAAGCATTCACTTACACTGTTTATTATAAAAAAGCAGGGTCAGATTACAATAATCTGAATGATGGAGAGTTAGGGTATTCATTTAGATTCAAATTTAGTCCAATTCTAGATATCAATACAATATCATTTATTAAAAACAAGGATCGATTCACATCATTAATAAAACAGGTTATTGAATATTCTTTAATGACTGAAATAGATATTAATCCAATAATATATCGAATACGAAAAAAATGGATTAGCGGAATTAATCTTTTTAATACCGTATATGAATTTGTTTCAATAGGCAAGCATGATGCTGCTCTACTTTTAATGTTTTCGATTTTAGAATCATTATTTTTTAAGCTAGGGGATTATAATAGAAAAGATGTACTTATTGAGAGATTGGAGAAGTTCTTAAAAAACGAAAGTGACATTAAAAGTGTTAAGGCACTTATTACCACAACCTCAAACTATAGAAACATGTTTGTTCACCAGGGGATTGGGTTAGAAAGATTTAAGACATATCGCAGTTTGAATGATAGAGAAGGTTATATCCAAGGACAAAAACCATTTATTCACTCATGGCATCCAATGCCTGAAAATGAATTCAAAAATTATTACGCTTTAATGACTTTAGTGATTTATGTTTTAATAAATGATACGGATAAGCTTTTTGATTTCTACGTTAATAATGTTGAAACACAGTAAAATTACTATTATTTTTATCGAAAGAAAGAGGTATTTACCATGAAAAGAAACGAATTAGAAATAATTAAAAATGAGTTAAAACAAATATTTGAGCAAAAAATCACACCAATTAATCAAAATGGCTTTTTAGATAATAGTCAGATACCAAGCGGCAAAAAAGTGTACAATATTGAAGCTACACTTATGTTTATTGATATTAGAAACTCTACTTTGTTAAGTAACGAAATTGGACGTAAAAACATGGTTAAAATCTATAAAATGTATACGATGTTATGTAAGAAGGCTATAAATGATTACGAAGGAAAAATTCTACAAATTGTTGGTGATGGTATTTTGTGTGCATTTACGAATACTCCAGAAAGTAATTCAGGACAACTCGCAATTGAAGCAGCATTGACAATTAATACATATATTAAAGAATCTATGAATCCATTATTAGATGATGACTGGAAGATAAGTTGTGGAATTGGTGTTCGTACGGGACACATATATGTCACAAGACTAATTACCGACAATGGTAGTCAAGTGGCATATCCAAGTGATATTACAAATTATGCATCAAAGTACTGCGGACTAGCTGAAAAAGAACAGATTATTTTAGACTCCAAGACGTATGAACATCTCAATCAAAAGTTTAAAAATTATTGTTCAGTATTTAGTTCAAGTGTCGCTGATTCTTATATTATTAAGGAGGCAACATGGGTGATAAATTAACTAATGCATATGACAAAGAGACTGCTTTTACTGTGCTTGAAATTGTTAATACTTGGATCATATCAGCAGACAATAAAGCATCAATTTTGCTTGCATTTATTGGTATCATAGTGGGCTTATCATCAAACGCATTGACTGGGATTATCACAAATATTAAAAATGTCGATATATTACTCATAGTTACACTAGTAGTATATTTAGTCATGCTATTAATCACTTTGCTTCAAATTGTTCTCGTTTTTTCGGCAAAAGTGTTGCTGGTAGATAAAATCGAACCTAATCTTATATCCTATATTTCAATTTCTCAAAATCGAGAACTTTTCATTAATGAAGCTATTAATGTTACTGAAAGTGAATTACTCAAAATGATTTTATCTCAAATATCTGTTAACTCTAGAATAGCAGTCCACAAAATGAAATATTTTAATACAGCATTAAAATTTGCAATACCCTTAGTGCCATTAACATTCATGTTACTTGTATTCAGTAACTAGCAAGATAAAACAAATCTTCTTGAGTTGTATGAAATTAAACAGTTGAGTCAATTATTAGTGTTTATAGAGGTGATTTCTTAGCGGAAATCGCCTCTTTTTTTTCTGCCCAATAGTTCATTTCAAAATCAGTAATACTAATACTAAACTCTTTCTCAATCAAATATCTTATTTTATCAGTAAGTGAATTTTGATTTCCAATTTCCAAAGTGACAATTGCATAATGAATATTCTGGTCTCTGTCGGGTTTTATGTTGATTTTTTGATAATAAAATGCTCTTAAATAATAAAGTTGAGCTAAAAGATAATAATGATGATATTGAATCGATAGATTTATTCCAATATTACATAATTCAATTGCTTCAGTAAAATTATAATCTGATCCATGTGTACGAATTACTGTATAGAGTATGATTAAATAATAATCTAGTGAACTTAAATCGTTGATATCATAAGTTTTTAATGCAAATGATAATCTTTCAATTACTATTTTTTTATCTTGATGTGACAAATCCGTATTGATATTGGATAGTATCAGCATTTCATAGATTGAAAAGATTTTGAATGACATTAAACGTTCAAAGTCTAACAAACTCTTAACTTTTTGGATGTATTCAGTCTTTGATAGACGTTTGATTCGATAATTATATAAGTAAGTACAAAAAGTATAAAGCAATCTGTCCGTTTTATCAATGAAAAGAGATTGATCTATATCACCCATAGTGATTTCAATGCCATCTATCTGATCGCTCATCAGTCTATTGTATAGACTATGAACGATTTTTTTTTCTTTTTTGGATGTATCCATATAAAACTTAAAAACTTCTTCAATACTCATATTTAACCTCGCAATTAGAGAAACAAAAATATCAGATGGCATACTTGATACCCCAGAAAGGTATCTTTGATATTGCCTAACTTCACAAATATCGGCAACAAATTTTTCTTGACTGTTAAAACCTCTTGCCATTCTCAATTTTTCTAATATGATTATACCCTCGTCTATTAACATATTCCCTCTTGAATTTCAAGGACAATATTGTCCTGTTTTGTGTTGATAGCAAAAGTTATCCTTAAGCTATACCAAGAAAGGGGGACACATATGAAAAAGATTATGCTTGTTTTAATGATTTTATCTACAGGTTTAACTCTTTCAGTAGTAGCAGATGACAAACCACAAGATTCAAACATCACATTTCAAAGTCATTTGATTACGCTTGACGGAGATGGTCTTGGCGGCGCACCTATCAATGGTGTAGTAGGAGGATAATTTCAAAAAAACTAAAAAATGTGTGCAATATTGAAGATTCAATCGTCTTTAAGTATAGAGATAGAAGTAATCTTTTGAAAGGGCAGCACCAGGTGACATACCTATCCAAAGGGGAAAGTGTTGATTGAAGGTAATCTTCAAGGGATGGATAAATCATTCGTCTGGTTATAGTATGTGGATACATGGATATTAATGAGGTTTTATTAAAGTATGAGCGAATGATGGTAGTAATAATTAATCAAATTGGTGTTTCAAATTATGACTTACGAGAAGATTTGATTCAAGAGTTAAGAATCCATTTGGTAAAAATATATAATTCAGGATTATTAAATGGAGATATCAAAAATATCAGTGACTACATTTTTATTATCTTGAAACGTAAAGCAATCGATTTGATTATCAAAGAAAACAAATATAACAACAAATCACTCAACTGGATGCATTTTAATTCAAATAAAGAAAAGTTAATCGATCAATTCGCAAATGAAAATAGTGGAATTGATAAACAAAACATAATTGAAGATATTATATCATACATTTCAGTGCATTTAAGTGAAGATGAACAATTATTTATAAACTTATACTTTTTCAAAAATAACACATTAGAAGAAATATCAAAAATCCATAATGTTTCTGGAGAAACAATCAGACGAAAAATCAAAAGTGCAATCACTAAGATAAGGAGGTGGTATATATGAAAAAAGAAACTGAAACACATAAAACAAATCAACTAAATGAATTCGAAAAGGACAAGATTAAAAGCCTTAATCAGTTTTTTATGAAAAGTATTACACATGGATTACTATTTGCTTTCCTTCTCTTCATTATTACAGTTGTTTTGTTGTTATTTACAATTATTGCGACCGACATGGATTCATCGGTAAGAATCACGATTATTTCCATGGTAGCAACGTTTATTTTGACAAGTGGCAAAACACTCATGGATCGAACAGTTGAAATTGCAACTTACACTATGAGATTACTTGGAGAAGAGCAACGTGGGTTCAATAAGAAGATTGGTATTGAAATTGAACCTGTTGAATTTGAAGAGTTGTCTGATGACAACGACAAGGAGGAAAAGAAAAATGTATAGAATCTTTACCCCACCATAATGAAAGGAAAATGATGATGAAAAACAGATATCAGATCGCAGACAAAACCATTTATCGATCTATCAAGTTTCTTTTTAAATATTTAAAGTATGATATGTTTCATGAAGTTTATAAAAAACTTTGGTTCGATATTGATACTGCAAAGGATAGCAGAGAAAAAGATATTCTAGCATACATTAAAAGTCTAAAATATGTAATGAGTCAATTAAGTTCAGGCATCAACCCTGATTTAGTTAGGGATAGTTATTATTTGTTAACTGGATCAAAACTCAGTGAAAAGAAAGTTGAAAAGATACTTGTGTCCTATTACTCAAATCATGAGGAATCAGTTCATATCTGTGCAACGATGATTCACAAAGCAATCTATGAGACAGTTAAAACTAAAAAAATCCAGTTTGCAATGTTGTTGACAAATTATGTGCTACTTCGAAATGGTTATACCATCATCACAATATTCCAAAGTGAAATCGCAAAATACCGACATGCAATTAGAAACCTTGAAACCGACTGGACTTATCTTTATGGCTTTATCGTTGCTAATGAGCTTTTTATTAGAAATAGTGATTTAAGGATTCAAGATACTCCACTTAGATACACAAAAGATTCGTTTATGACTGAGATAATCAAATACAAAAATAGATTGATTCATGATTTTAAAATCCAAAATCTCTACTTATATGGATCTTTATCAAGAAATCAAAACAATCTATCGAGTGATGTTGACATATTGATTATCATGGATGAAAAGCATTTAGAATACTTTGAAAAAGTGCAATTAATTGCGGCATGTAAAAAGTATTTAGAAAAGAATTTAGAAATAAGAATTGATCTAATTGATATTAGGTCAGCAATTAAGTTGTTTGGTACTAGAGGTATCGGACAAGCAATCAAAATTTATTAATTAGGAGAAAATAAAAATGATAAAACGAATTACAAATAATCAAGGAATTAGTGTTCAAAGTACATATGTGATTCAAAATGAACAAGAACCTGAAGCTAAAGGTATTGATAAAATCTATCTAGCAACAGGAAGTAATCAACATGTACTCATGAAATTTATTGGGCTTGATTTAAATCAAATAGATAGAATTGGTAGAGCAGTATTGAGATTAGCAGTATCTCAAGATACAACGATATTTCAAAATTCAACTGAGAAATCTGAATACTTTGTTTATAGGAATACATCAGATTTTGATCCATCCGATGTACTTTGGACAGGAAAACCTGCAATGTCTTCAACTTATGAAGCGGGAATATTAGTCCCATTTTCATTAGTACCTGTTGGGTGGTTTCCAGAAAATCCCAATGACTTACCATATAAAGTTGTCGAGTTGGACTTAACTGAGATAGTGAAGTATTGGAAGAAAAATAATATTACAGTTCACGGTATAACTATTACAAAATCATCACCAGGTGTGATTTATAACCCTTCAATTATCGAAAGAACAGGAATCTATGAATATCTCGTTATAGAAGATTCGAAAACACAAGGATTAGAACCACTTTTAAGTCATACACCAGTTGAATGTGGTTTTCCAGGAACTGGTTATGTAAATAACTTAACAGGAGAATTTGTTTTTCAGACAGTTCAACTTCAAACTTCATCAAAGAATGCACCGATTTCATTTACTGCATTCAGAAATAATAAGTCATTATCAGGCTTTACCAAAACAAATTTTTTAGGCACCCAATTCAGAGCGAATTTCGAGTTTGCATTTAAATTAGAAACCCATTATGCACTATTAGTACATCCAAATGGCAGTGAATCAATCTTTACAAAAATGACAAGACTTGAAGCTGAAAGATTTGGAATTTTTGCACAAGAGAGTGATGTTTATGTTGACTTATCCAGTTATGCATATGCGATTTTCGATGATTCATCGATAGTGATCAGATATCCAGATAATACAAAGATTGAACTCTATCAACACAAGATTCAAAAAGTTACGTTGCCTTCTGGCGATACGATAACTTATTATTGGAGTCCATCCAAAGATAAACTAAACTTTATTGTAAACTCAGATGGAGAGAGAGTAAATCTATACTACAATAGCAATGGGGTAATCTCAGAAATTGATTTTACCAGTGAGCAAAGATTACTTCAAATCACTTATAATAGTGACCGAACTGATATTACTTCCATCACACTAAGTAAATGGGTGTTAGATCCTGAATCATCTTCTGAAGAGAAAATCTATACCGAACTTGAAAAAGCAACATTTACTTTAAGTGAACCATACTATTCTATTGTTGATGTTAAAAATGATGATAGAACAGAGTTTCAACTTGCATCAGAAATAGTCTATTCTGTTGTGAGTAAGAAACATGCATCTGGCGACATATTGAATCAGATACATTTTTCTAGAGAATTAGATAAAACTGTCATTGAGGATTATTTTGGCAACAAACAATACTTGTATTTTGATGACTACGGCCAAGTTAAGCACAAGATTGACAGTCAAGGCAAATCAATAAAAGCCGACTATGAGCTTGTAGGTTTAGATGGCACAACAAGAAGAGTAACCAGTAAATCAGAAATTCAACCAAACAGAAGCAACCTTATTGTAGATTTTAGTTTTGATAATCAAATTGGTGAATATAAGACTACAACAAAAGGGTGGAAGAAAAACTCTGATACGAACAATATTGTGAAAACAATGGATGGTGGTGTGTTTGGAAACAAATGCCTTCTGGTTAGAAAAACTGGTTCAGGTCAAACACGTATTACTCAGCTGATTAACGTAAATCCTGGTAGTTATTCCTTTATCGGTTTTGAGAAGAGAATCAATATCTCTGGTAACCCAGTAGTTAAGGCAAACATCACTTATACGATTCTAAGACTTGCTCAAGGCTCTGAAACAGGTATCCTCGATGAATCAGGAAATTCATGGGTAAGTGATACAGTAACTACATCTGTATCAACATCTGCATTAACTGGAAGCACCAATAAATGGCAAAAATTTGTATTACCTACCATCATTATCCCAACTGGTGCGACCAATTCAACAATTGAATTAGAAATATATGCATCACACACTTCTGGTGATTTATTACTTGATGATTTCCAACTCGCTGCAAGTGAACATGCAGTCAACTTCAATCTAATTCCAAATGGATATTTTGAAGAAAGCATCGGTTCATTGCCAACAGAATGGACAGGAGAAAATCTAGATTCATATGATAGAATTGTGGATTCAAGTTTAGATTTTCCATATCATCTATTTGTAGGATCAAGAACAATGAGTTTTACTGGTGACTTCACAAAGACCAAAAAGTTGTTTAAAACATTTGATGTTAAAGGCACACTTGGAGATGAACTCGTTTTTTCAGGATGGTTTAAAGGAAAAGTCTTAACAAATGAAGAAGCCAAAGTCGTTGTATCATTTATTAATGAGTCTACAGTTACTGATGTACAAACAGTTTCTTTTCAACCAAATGATTCTGGTTGGCAAAATGTCAGTCGTGGGTTTGTAGCAAAAACAGACTTTACACAAATTAAGATATCGATTGAATATCGAGGATTTAATGTTCTTTTATTTGATGCGCTACAACTTTATGTAAACAGCAATGAATCTCACTATGCTTACGATGATTTGGGTAACATTATGGATCAATCATCTGCAAAAACATCAAGTGAATCTATTAGTAACACATTAGGTCAAATCGTTCAAACATCGAATAAACAAGGTGAAGTCTATCGCTACAAGTACGACACCAAGGGACAAATGACCGAGGTTAAAGATAATAAAGGTAATAAAGTCGTTCATGTTTATGATTCTAAAGGAAACCCAATAACGATGGAGTTGAATTCATCACTTGGAAAAGTATCCCACTCAAAAACATTTAACACAAAAAATCAACTGGTTAAATCGACAGATGAATTTGGTCGTGAATCAATCAATCTATATGATACAGAATTTAGACACATTCAAACAACAGACCCACTTGGACATAAAGACAAGAAAGAATACAATGAATTCAATCAGTTAATGAAAATTATTCGTGAAGATGCTCAAAGTGGTAGTGAGTCATTATCTTACCAATATGATGAAAATCGAAATTTAAAGAAGATCATTATTGACCCTACTAAGTATTATGAATTTTTCTACGATACAAAAAGTCGAATTGAAAAAATTAACATCAACTCATCTACAATCGTTCAGTACACTTACAATACTAAAAACCAAATAGTTACTCAAAAATATGGTTCACATGTAGATAGTGATTATTACACTTTTGGTTATGATACACGTGGTAGATTGATTTCAGTATCCTTCAATGGGGAAATAACTCCAAGTTGCACATATAAATATGACGAACTAGACCGAATCTCGGAAGTTAGATATCAGAATGTAACTACATATTATTCATATGACAGAAGTGGAAAACTCATTCGTAAAACAAACACTGATGGGATATCTGAAAGATACATATTTGATAATATTGATTCCATCCAAAAATCTATTATAGATATCAACGGAGTGATTAGAAGTTTTGAATACATTATGCCTTATGAAACGAGTCAATACAACTTTGATGGATTCGTAAATCGATTGGACAAAGTTTTTAATGATGACTACTTGGTAACTGATGGTCAACATAATGGACAAACCGGTTTGAAATCGACATATGCTAGAGGAATCAGTAGAGAAGACGACGTAGTGTTAGGAACACCTGTTGTTACGTTTGGACCATATGGAGCATATATCAATTACAACCTATTGTTGGCAAATAAACGTAGAGTTACACAAGGTTTTTCAGGTGAGAAATTTAACTATGGTGAATGGAAAACACGATTTGATAAAAAGAAAACAATTTTCGGCTGGTTTAAATTCATTGCGTCAAAAACATCAGATCAAGCTGTTATTACTATGAGTAGAACCGGTAATAACGATAGTATTATCATGTACCTAACACCTGGGGGACTTATAAAACTTACTTATGGAACTTCAGTATTAACAACTATATCATCATCGGTATTCAATTACACCTTGAACCAATGGGTTAAATTGGGTATGCAAGTATTCACTGAAAATGATGTTACATATTTAAAAGTTTTTGCTGATGGCTTGTTAGTCTATAGTGAACAATTATCATCAACATTGATGACAAAGGATTTATCTGATTTACGTATTGGTTCATATGTACCTGATAATCAAGTAGGTTCTAATACAAACTTTAAAGCAGCGCACATTGTTGTTGGGGCATACAATTATACAGATGAAGACATGTTGAAAATTTATACGCTTGCATTACCATATTTTAATGGAACAATTATCCGCAAGCAGCGTTCAGGTGTTTTATATCATGACCATCAAACCTATGATGGATTAGATGTGGTTACACTTAAAGGTACTCTTGTTTCACATAAAGGCGTCCATCCATCAAGCTATGGATATCAAGCTGGTACTTATAAGCTTGATAAGACAAAACTATTTGAATATGATGATTCAAGAAAAATCCACATCTATGGTAGTTATGGAAACGATAAAGACTTAATTTCTTCAAAAGCGAAATTAGTTTATGATTTTAATATGAAAAATACAGGTATGTTATCTATTCGATTTAAACCAGTAGATGTAGGCACGGAGTTAAGAACGATTCTATCCTTACAAAAAGGCACAGAAACACCATTGGGTTTATATGTAAATAGTGCTAATAAACTTGTCTTAACACAAGATCAAATGGAAACATTAAATAATACAATCATTACAAATGGATGGAATCAGCTAGTCATTAGATGGAACCAGACAAATTTATGGATTTACTTGAATGGTGATTCTGTTGTATCTAGAACTAAATCTTTAAGTTATGAAAATGCATTTGTTTCAATTGGAGCATTGATTAACAGTAGTGTGCCATCATATCACTTTAATGGTCTGTTTGAGATGTTAGCCCATAGCGATCAAATTTTTGATGACTCAAAAGTAACATTAATTAGAAACTCTTATCAAACTATCTCTTATGAATCAGAATATGATGTATTAGGCAGAAAAGAAAAAGATGAGTTAAGTATTGGTACTACAAAACGAACTGCAGACTACACATACAAGAGACCTAATGGTGATCAAACTAAAACATCCTTTGAAGTTGAACACATGAAGACATTAGCAAACCACAACATTTATTACAACTATGATGATTTGGGAAATGTCACTGAAATGGATACTCCTGAAGGAACATATGAATACAAGTATGATTTCATGGGAAGACTCATGGAAGAATATAATCCAGTGCTTAATCAAACCATCAAGATGGAATACGATAAGCAGAACATGACGTTCAAGACCTATTATGCTGGTAAAACCATAAACATGGTTAAACAGATAGAGTTTCTAACGAATGCAGAAGATCAACTAGTGTATGTTGGAACTGTGGAAGGTGGAAATGAAACGCCTTTAGATATTACCTATGATCCTAAGTATGTTGGGAATCCTTTATCCATTGGAACAAAACAACTCACTTGGGAAGGTAGAAGATTAAAACAAATTCTTGATGGTGATGATGTATTTAATTACACATATAATGAGCAAGGGTTAAGAAAAAAGAAAAACATCAATGGCGTTGAAACAAAGTATTACTTACAAGGATCGAATATTATAGCAGAAGAAAAGAATGATCAAATCATGCATTTCATCTACAATGAGCAAAACCAACTGGTTGGATTTGAACATCAGCAAAGCAAGTATTTCTATGTAAGAGACCTGCTAGGAGTTATTAGAAATGTTATTGATATTAATGGTAACATTGTGGTAACATATAAATATGATGCATGGGGTAATCATAAGGTTTATGATTCATCAAATGCGGAAAACACAAGTTCATCATTTATTGGTAATATTAACCCATTTAGATACAGGGGATATTATTATGATGTTGAATCAGAATGGTACTACCTACAAAGCAGATATTACAGTCCATTATTATCTAGATTTATTATTTTTGATGATGTAGAGTTTTTAGAACCTGAAAACATATCGGGTTTAAATTTGGTTACTTATTGTAGTAATAACTCGACCATGTTTACGGATAAGACA
>Ga0074195_1000954_pt1 | contig 46745 bp, 56 predicted proteins | sample EPASupsiteHSE623_FD_64525 | JGI IMG/M metagenome (GOLD analysis project Ga0074195, IMG submission 64525) | Bioremediated contaminated groundwater from EPA Superfund site, New Mexico - Sample HSE6-23 | ecosystem: Environmental > Aquatic > Deep subsurface > Groundwater > Contaminated ...
AAGGGGCCGAACCCGAACTTGTAGGGCTTTACCTTGGCGGTGAGGCTCATGGTCAGGTAGGTGCGGCCGTGGAAGCCCGTTTCAAAGCAGATGACGGCCTGACGCTTTGTGTAATGGCGGGAGATCTTGACGGCGGTTTCCACCGCCTCGGCACCGCTGTTGGCAAAGAGGGCAGTTTTGGAGAAATCGCCTGGTGTGAGGGCGCAGAGCTTTTCGGCGAGTTCTACGTATGGTTCGTACATGACGATATGGAAGCAGGTGTGGGTGAATTTTTCAGCCTGCTCCTTGATGGCCGCCACGACCTTGGGATGGCAGTGCCCCACGTTCATGACGCCAATGCCGCCGGCGAAGTCGATGAACTCATGGCCTTCCACATCGATGATGATGGCTCCCCGGGCCTTTTGGACAAAGAAGGGGGTCACGTTGAAGGGCCCCTGAGGCACGGCGCGATTGCGGCGTTTGGCAAGAGAAGCGTTGGTTTTTGACGAGGTCATAAGGGTGCTCCAGGCTTGGGTTGCATGCTTTTCCTAAACGTGAACGGCGAGACAGAGGGGCAAGAACCGTGCCCGCAGGATCTCAAAGGGCCAATCGCAGCAACCACGTGCCCTGAGGGTGGGGAAGCCCGAGAGGGAAGGGGAGGGGATTGATTCAAAAATGCATCGGAAGGAGCCGTGAGGGGCGAAAAACAAAGGATGTTTCATTGATTCTAAAATGAATCAACGGACTTTTGATGCTAATTATTTGTAATTCCATCTAAAACTGAGCCAATCGATTCAGGATCGACTCGGCTTGGGTGTGAGGCCGTGCCGCCGGAGCTTGCGAACCACCGTCGGTTGACTCACCCCCAAATACCGGGCCAGCTCTCGAGTGGACCGGCAATGCCTCAGTCCCTCCTCGAGGAGGCTTCGTTCGGTGCTGAGGAGGCTTTCAGGCAATGCCGCGCGTGAGTCTTCCGCGGGTGAGGTCTCCTTCGGCTTTACTCTTGTGCTCCCGTCCCCCAGGCTTGCGATGATGAGCTCATCCAGAACGTCCCGCTCGCTCATCAGAACGGCCCGCTTGAGAAGACCTTTTAGCTCCCGAACGTTTCCGGGAAAGGAGTAAGCCTGCAGAGCCATGAAGGCTTCCCGCGAGATTTTTCGTTTCTGATGGTAGGCCCGGTTGTAGGAGCGCAGGAAATGGGTGATGAGCTCGTAGAGGTCCTCGCCGCGCTCGCGCAGGGGAGGGATGCGAAGAGTGAACGTATTCAGGCGATAGTAGAGGTCGAGGCGAAACCGATGGGTGTCGGTCATGGTCTCAAGATCCCGGTTGGTGGCCGCAATGACCATGCAATCGATCTTTCGGGGTTTGAGACCGCCGATCCTGAGCACCTCGTAGTCATCGAGATATTTTAACAGCTTGGCCTGTATAACCAGAGGAAGGTCGCCGATCTCGTCCAGAAAGAGCGTTCCTCCGTCTGCGAGCTCGAAGAGACCGGCTTTCCCCTGTTCCCGTGCTCCGGTGAAGGCGCCCCGTTCGTACCCGAAGAGCTCGGCTTCGAGAAGGCTTTCGGGAAGGGCCGCGCAGTTGATCTGGATGAAGGGTTTTCCGCTTCGGTGGCTGTTCCGGTGTATGAACTGGGCCAAAAGCCCCTTGCCCGTCCCCGACTCGCCGAGGATGAGGATATTGGAAGCCTGGAGGCGGGCCAGCTTGAGGGCCACTCGAAGTACCTGACGCATGGCTTCGCTCTCGGCGATGAACTTGTGCTGGTCCCACTGAAGGGCCGTGAGCTCCGCCAGTTCGTCCCGGTATTTTTCGGTTTCCATGCGGGACTGTTCGAGCTGTTCGTGAATGGCGTTGAGCTGCGTCAGGTCCCGTTCGTTGACCACGACCATGATCGACCGGCCTGCTTCGTCAAAGACGGGGGTTCCCGTGACGAGAAGGGTCCTCCCGGTCTTTCGGATCTGCTGGACCACGCTCACCTGACGATGTGTCTCGAGGGCTTCCAAAGTGGCAGAGCGGTCGAAGAGCCCGCCGGCCATGACCTCGTTTACGGTTTTTCCGATGATCTCGCTCGCCTGGACCCCGTTCAGCCTCTCCGAAGCCTGGTTGATGCTCACCACCTTCCCCGAGCCGTCGCATACCCAAATACCGTCCGATGACGATTCGAAGATGGCCTGAAACTGCCTGTTGAGCTTCTTGTAGGACTCGAGCTCCTGTGCTGTATGCTCGAACTGGTCAAGGCTCTGGAAAACGCAGACCGCGCCCCGAGGACTCTCCGGGTTTCCGACAAGCGAAATGCTCAGGACCACGCTCACGCCGTCATCCGCCAGATGGCGATGCAGCGGAGGCTTTCCGGACTTTAGAGACTCCAGGACGAGCGGCCCGGAAAGGGGCAGGATATCGGTGACCATGCGGCCCACGGCCTCTTCCGGTTCGATTCCGAGGATATGCTTTACCTGCCGGTTGGCAAAGACGATGCACCCGGCCTCATCGGTAGCGATGACGCCGTTGGTGCTGGCGTTGAGGATGTCATCGCTGGTTATGGAATCACTTGCCATGGAGCTCAATTTCCGTTTCATTCCGGGATGAGGAGAGCCTGCTCCGAGCAGCTACGGAGCACAATCTGAACGACCAATAGAATAGCCTGAAGCCTGGGGGGGGGAGAAGAGCGCAAAATGGATAATAGACATTATCGCGAATAAGGGCTAAGTCCCCGCTCACCCTGAGGTATCGAAGCACCTCCGGTTCGCCTTTCGATACCTCAGGGTGAACGGTTTCGCAGTTTTTACAGTGCTTATTCGCGATAATGTCTAATGGATCGGGAAGGGAGACTTCTACCCGCTCCATCGTTCCGGATATCGAGCGTTTTTCAGCGCTCCGGTTTTTGGGTTGACCAGTCATGGAACCGCATGATACAAGGCATTCCGTAGTTTCGGCCGGCGTAGCTCAGGGGTAGAGCAGCTGATTCGTAATCAGCAGGCCGCGGGTTCGAATCCCATCGCCGGCTCCAGAAAAATCAAGGGGTTACGAGAGATCGTAGTCCCTTTGTTTTTGGTTGGATACTCACCGGGTACTCACCAGAAGTCAAGAGAACTCGGCATCCAAAGCTCAGTGTGAGGGGGCAGACTATCTGAGAAAACTTGAGGTGGCCTGAAGAAGGGAGACGAATGGGGGACTTTTCTAGCACTGGTGCGGTTATACTGTGCGTCGGCTAGGTCAAATATTCTGCGTTTGTGTGCCTGCGGGAAAAAGCGGTTTTGGGGGTGGAAATGGCAGACGAACGCAAAAAAACTATTTTGGGGGGTGCCACTGGACTGAGAGGTCATATTTCGTGACGGAGGGGTCATAATTGATCATGGCTTCGAAGAAGGATGTCTCGCCGGCGGGGATGGCTTCGGCCCGGCTTGCGTAGACTTCTTCGATGGTAATGAGGCGATTGGTCTGGTCCAGGGCGCGCACCTTGATTTTGACCCACTTGGCGGTTTGTTTGCCCATATTCTTTACTGTGCCTTTGACCACGATGTACTGGTTTTGCTGTTCGGCCACCCATTCGATGACTTTGACGTCGGGGCCTGTGCTCGAGGAGGACGTTGTCCCCTGTTGGCTGGGTGTTGTGGTGGGTGGGTAGTACGCCTGGCTCCTAACGCTATAGCCTCTCTCTTTCTCCTCGATGGCTCTGAGCCTGCCGTTTTCGAACGTGAGCTGATAAATAAAGTCCCCTTCTCCCTGGTTGTAGAGGAGCTCTTCCCTGGTCCCGTGCGAGCCAACACTCTTATCTGCCGATTGCGGATGGCCGCAGTGTCTGACGACGGTGGATACCGAGTCGCCAACACGAACCATCCCATCCTTGCAGCGGATTGAATCTGTGGCATATGCATGGTGTGTTGCCAGTAATGACAATATTATGCAGAAAACTGACGCTTTCATATGGTGCCGTCCTTATATAAAGGGAGAACTTTAGTTTCTGGCGGCTATCATGGTGTATCGAGTGTTTTCTTAAATTCTTTTACTTTAAGTTTGAATAATTTTTGTTTGGCGTCATCATCAATCTGTTTAACACGTTCTTTGTACTCCGCCGTAAGCTCATTCATTTTTTCGTTGAGGGCGATTTTGCTTGCTATCGGCCTTGCAGTTTCTAGTCTTGCGAGCGACCGGCTTAATAGCATATTTTTTTGCTCGGCTGGCATGCTGGCGCTGTTTTCCACTTCTCTTGTTAGACCTTCGATCTTTTCTATATATTCTTCTATTTCATACCCTTTCATATTTTTTAGGTCTTGTATGGAATAATTAAGAAACTCGGCGAGCCGATATGCTGCCATATCGTTATTGTTGGTATGGTTAGTTGTTGGCTGGGTATCGTTGGCGTGATTGGTTGTCGGTTGGTTTTCTGGTGTGTCCGATCTGGGTGATTGGTCTACCTCTGTTGCGTTAGTTGGGTTGCTGATCGCCGGTTCCCTTGAATTACCTGAAATGCCCCACCACGCAATCGCAATCGCAATCAATGTGGTTGCTATGACAATTGGCTTCCATTGGGAAATAGTTCTGGAATCAATCGGTGGCCTTGCAGTTTCTTCTTTGGCCCCCTGCGTGTCGGTTGTGGAATTCGGAATTCTTGAAAATATAACTCCACATCCATAGCACTCATCACTTTTTTGCTGTACGCGGCCACATTTTGGGCAAGTGATCATAACGAAGCCCCCTCTTTTTTTGGGTGGATCTCGATATTGCCCGTAGAGATATGGATGTTTGTACCGCCACTTATGGTGATTATCTGCTGTACGATGCGTGGCTGATCTTCGCTTTCATCTGGTGGCGTCGGTGCAGCCTGTGACATGGAGCCGACGATCTGTGAACGAAGGGTCGGTGATTCGATGGACATGATTCTGTTTCCTCCTTTGATTGTTGGGTTTATTGAGTGGTTGAGCGAGCACGGCCGACACAAAGGGGGGAAATAAAAGGTCCATACAGAAAGCAAGTTGTACGCCATAAACGACTTATTTCATAAGTTGTGGCCGATACTAAGCTTTTTGGTATAAGTAAAAGGAAGCCTCGGCAAAGGTTGTGGCATCTTCTCCCGGGAGTGCTCTGGCTGTGCTTAGTAAAATGACACGATTTTACTCACCGGGGCGTCTCCTTATGAAAGAAGTCGGAGCCATCGCAGGATGGACCGCTTGTCCGGCTTCTTCTTCTTTTCGTAGAGCTCCTCGTAGTAGATGGCGATGAGCTCGGCCTTCTTGTCGGGCTTCAGGGTCAACCGCAGCATCTCCAGCCCCTCTTCCACGGCCCCGATGATCTCCGTCAGCACCTCCAGGTTTACCGTGGACACACAGGGAGGGCATTGAGCCTTTTCCTCCGCCTTCTCTCCGACTCTCATCATGCCTTCGCCAGCAACCAACCACTCAACACTTATTCCAAATTTCTCCCGAATGAGAAGCAAGACATCAGCGGAAGGGAAGTGAAGCCCTCTCTCCCAGGTAGAGATGGTGTTTTTATGCTTCACCTCGAGGGCTTCAGCCAATTGGGCCTGGGTAAGTCCCAGTTTTTCCCGCGCCGTTTTGAGTCTTTCACCGATGCTTGTCATGATTTTTTGTGAGCAAAACCCCGCTGGAGTTTTGCTCATTTCTAGGCTGTATGAGCAAAACCGGTAAGAGTCTGTAATAATTACAAATAACAAAAAATTGTTCCGATTGACTTTTGCTCACCGATTTTTGTGTTGACTGCACACAAAAATCATTTACCATGTCAGCATGTTGTTGGGCGCATCTTACTGGTGGCTTCTGTCCGTGTCAAAGCGGCAGTCCGGACTCCGTTGAGGAAAGGAGGAGATTTTTATGGCACAGCCCAGACAACTTTTAATTTTTGGCCCGTCGATCAACCCCGTGACGTGTCTGAAGACCTCGATGAGACAGACGCTCAAAGATTCGCGGTGGAGCCGCGAGCAGGTGGTGGATCGGATGAACGAGATCGCGGCGAGGGAAAAGCTGAAGGTGGGGCGCGCAGCAAGGATCACGGTGGCGCTCCTCGATGCCTGGGTCGCCGAATCCAAGGGAAACGTCATCCCTCTGGGGCTTCTGCCGGTCTTTTGCGTGGCTGCCGAAAGCCTCTCCGCCCTCGAGGTCCTGGCCGCATGCTGCCAGGCCAAGGTGGTGGGGGAGCGGGATGCGAGAATCCTCGAGGCGGCAAAGCTCGATCTTGCAGTGAAACGACTTTCAACCCGCAGGCGAAAGCTGCAGCGGGAGATCTTGGAGGAAGACTATGGGAGTTGACATGGATGCGCCGAGTCTCCTTGAGGCTCGGCGACAAAGATACCGGGACATCAAGGCGGAGATGATCCGGCGGGGGATCACGACGGCGCAGGTCGCGCGAGAGCTCGGGATACATCCCGCATCGGTCACGAAAGTGATCCAGGGAATCTACAAGAGCAAGCGCGTGACCGATGCCTTACTGCACCACGGGATACCAGGGGGGCTTCTCGAGAACATCCCAGGCTCCGAGTACAAGGGACTCCTCTATGGGGCAGGGGCCGAAAACAAACCATCCGATGGCGAACCCAAAGGAGAACAGAAGGAGGCTGTGTCATGACGGAAGCGACGGAAGTGAAAACGGTGGTGTTGGCTACGGAAGGAACACTTCGGCATTACGCGGTCAACCCGATCTCGGCCGAAAACCTCAGACGCAGTCTTTCCGGAGCGGCCGCCAGGTCCAAGGATGGGCTGGTCTGCGTGATGGTACGCCTCAAGGAGGGGAGTCGTGTCCCGGATGATATCGATGTAGACCTGCTGAGCCGGACCGACCGGAACCTCTTCGAGGGGTGGACCGATGGAGAGCTCGTAGAGGGCTCGCCCGGTATCGAGCTCGAGTGCCCCGCCCTGTCCGTCCTATGCCTTAAGCCCTGGCGGCCAGAGCGCGTGTTTGAAAACATCAGCCTGGTCGTTTCGGTGGGCGCGATCGAGTCTTTGTACGTGAGCTACTTCGATAAGTTCGCCGAGCCCGACCCGCTCTCTCTCCCGGAACCCTGGGAGATCGGCAGCCCGCGCCTGTGCGAGATCTATAACTAGACGTTCTTCACCCAGGCGAGCGCCAAATGGACGAACTCTACGTAACCCTCGAAGAACTGATTGAGGCGACGGGTATTCCCCGCGCTACCCTTGATCGTCGCCTCAAGGCCCTTGGGATCGAGCCCGAGCGGAGAGTGAACGGCTCGGGTCGCCCCAAGAACTACTATCCGATCTCGGACCTCCCGGATGACTGGCAGCTCAAGGTCAACATAAAGAGGAACGAGAAGCACCTCTCCGAGCTCAAAGCCCAGGGGCTTCTCGATCCTCCTTCTCTCGTCAGGCGCGGCCGCCCACGGAAGGGACTTCCGGTCCCTGTTTCCGTTCCGGCCCCTGCCTCCGCATCCAATCTCCCAGCGATATCGGGATCTACCGCGCTCATCTCTTCCGCCTGCTCCCTTCCGGCCTCATGGGAGGGGCTTAAGCAAGAGAAGATAGATCGGGTTTTCGCCGAGGCTCACCTCGTGGGCCTTTACCGGGAGCATTACGGGAAGGCTCAAGGGTGGGGATCTCTCGGACCGGCAAGGGAGCAGTTTGTAAGCGCCTACAACCTGGGAGATGCAGGGGCTTTCCCCGAGCTCTTTAGAATCATCGGCCCTGTCGGGCGCTCGACTCTCGATGCCTGGGACCATCGCATCAAGGTAGAAGGAAACGATTGCTTCGCCCTGGCCGACCGGCGCGGCAAATGGCGCAAGGGGCAGCGGGCCGTAACGGAAGCGCAGGGAAAGATTCTGGCCCAGGTGGCCTTATCCCCCAACGCCCCTCTCATCGCAGAAGTCATCCGCAGGGCCAGGGACCGCATGGCCTTAGAAGGCATCCCCTGCGAGACCTCGGACGACACCCTGCGCCGCTTCCTTGGCGACTACAAGAAGGCCAACCTGGCTAAATGGACCGCCGTAAGGCAGGGGCATAAGGCCGTAAACGACAAGCTCGTCTACCACATGAGCCGCGACTACGACGCCATCGAGGTCGGAGACATCCTCTTTTGCGACGGCCATGTGTTCAACGCGGGCTCCGAGCACCCGGACACGGGCAAGGAAGTCCGGATGATGCTCGTGACCTGGTTCGACATGAAGTCGTCATATCCGGTCGGCTGGGAGATCTCGCCCACTGAAAACACTCAGGCCGTGGCGACGGCCCTCTACCGGGCCATCCTCTGCCTGGGAAAACTCCCCAAGGTTGCATATCTCGACAACGGCAAAGCCTTTAGGAGCCGCTTTTTTAACGGGGTAGACGACCTGCGCAAAACCCCTCTCATGGGCGCCTTCCAGCTTCTCGGGATGGAGAAGATCTTCGCCTGGGCCTATCACGGCGAATCCAAAACGCAGGAGCGCTGGCACAGGACCCTTGCCGAGCTCGAGCGCGAGCTCTCTTCCTACCGCGGCACATCCATAGATTTGAAAGTCCCCCGGCTCATGCGGGGCGAGAAGCTCCACGTGGCTCTATATCAGGCGATAACCGGCGGCAAGGTCCCCTCGACCTTGGATCTTCACCGGGACCTGGCCGATTGGGTGGACCGCTACGCAGGACGCCCCCAGAGAGGACACCTCAAGGGGATGACTCCCCAGGCGGTTTTCGATGCCGGGCGGGGACCGGGGTTTACCGAGGATGAAGCGCGGCGCCTCCGGTTGCTCCTCATGACGTATGCGGTGCGCTCCATCCACCGGGACGGCATCAAGATGCCCTGGAGCGAGCAGCGGTTCTATCACCCAGGCCTTTACGGGCGGGCGGGGCAGCCCGGCATCGTTCGCTTCGATGAATTGGACCGGGACCGGGTGTGGGTCTACGACACGGGAAACCGCTTCATTTGCGAGGCCTCACGCATGCGGGCGGTCCATCCGGCCGCGCGCGTGCTCGGGAGCGAGGCCGACCAGGAGGAGCTCAAGCGGCAAATCGAGCTCAAACGGCACCTTGAAAAGCAGACCTTCGGCCAGGCGCGGGCGTTTGTCGAAGCGGTGGTGGTTCCCGAAATGGAGCGGCGCGAGGCGGCCAAGGAGGAGGAGCGGCGTGAAGCCTTGAAGGCCGGGGAAAAGATCTCCGTCAAGAGAGCGGTTGAGGCTCCGCCCATGACCGAGGCCGAGGCGCGGCGGATACAGGCGGAATTCGAGGCGGCCATGCTTTGCCGGGAAGAGGAGCGGGCGGCTGAAGAGGCGGCCAAGGGCGCGGAGGCGGACCTGGATCTATTCGCTTTCGTCGATCCGGAACCCGCGCCGGAGCTCTCTTTCTGGGAGCAAGTGGCCCTTCTCCCGGACATGGACAGGTACGAAAAAGATATCGAGTCTCAGGTCAAGGGGATGCTCATCCCCCAAATGGAGCAGGCGTGGATGAGCTACTTCGAAAAGACGCCTGAATACGGGCGATTCATGGACTACTTCGAGCAGCACAAAAGGAAGATGGCGCTGATGTACGGAGCTGAAAAGGAGGAGCAATCATGAGGTTGGGTGACGGGCACCCATAAAAAATAGCCGCCTCCGATGGGCCAAATCGAAGGCGGCTCCAAACAACTTGAAAAAACGAGGGGTGAAACAGTGGAAACCATAAAGTTTACGCCGCAATTGATCAAGACAAAATCCTTCCGTGATTCCGCCGTAGCCGTCGACGGGGCCGTGACCATGCCGGGAGATGAGCAGCTTATCGGGATCTGTGGAGCTGCGGGGATGGGCAAGACCTTCACGTCGGAGGTCCTGGCGGCTCAGTACGGCGGGGTTTACGTCAGGGTGCAGTACATCTGGAAGAAATCCGAGCTTGAATTTGCGCAGGCGCTCTGCCGCGGCGTCGGGATGGTCTCGCCTCCCTCGCGCAAGGGGAAATGCTGGCTCGAGGTCATAGCACGGCTCAAGGGAACCAACCGGCCCGTCTTCCTCGATGAAATGCAGCGGTTGCCCAAGGACTTCCTGCTCCTAGCCCTGGATCTAACCGACGCCACCAAGTGTCCGGTGATCCTCGTGGGAGAACCCGAGCTCAAGGGCATGATGGAGGAAAACAAGCGGATGTGGAGCCGGACGTTCCAGTTCATCGAGTTTGAGCCCATCGCGGTGAGCGACGTGATGCTCTACGCGGCCGATGCGACCGGGATCGGGCTCGATCCTGGTATTGCGGGCATTCTTCACACGGCGGCCAAGGGGGATTTCAGGATCGTAAAGCGTTCCATGCGCGCCCTGGTGCAGTTCGTAAACGCCAAAGGGGCCGGGAAAGACGGAAAGCCCCAGGTGACCGAAGAGATGGCCAGAATCGCCGCCCAGGCGGGCTTGAAGGGCAAGGAGTAGCCATGGAGCTGAAGCTTGGGGTGAAAGAAGAGACCTTTGCGGGAAAGATCCGCGAGGCTGCCAGGCGGCTTGGCGCGGCGGGCGGGACCTTTACGGTTCAAGACCTCGGGGCCGAGGCTGGGGTGCAGGAGTATGCGGATCACCGGAGGATCGGCCAGGTCATGCGCGATTTTTTGAACGCGGGCGAGGTGGAGCGGGCCGAGCCCGGCCGCTACCGCTACCTCGGCAAGGGGCGCAAGAAGCGCACAAAGCAGGACATCATGTGGGACTTCGCCCGTATTCGAGGAACGGTCACCCTTGAGGACCTGCAGGAGGTGGCCGGGGTCTCGGAAGACTATGCGAGGGAGTGGGTCGGGCGGTACGTGCGCATGGGGATCGTGGTCAATCATGGCGAGAAATACCGGTTCATCGAGACGCCTCTTGAGATGCCCGTGTGCCACGAGAAAGCGGCTTACTTGAGGGAGCTTCGATCTAAGCGAAAGGCGGCCCTGGCCGCCCTGGGGCGGGCCGCTGTTGCTCTGGATGAGGCGAGGGTTGCGGTGAACGAGGCGCTTGTTGCCGTGGCCGAGGTGGGTGAGGGTGAGGAGGAGACGAAATGAGAACGTGTCCGTTGATGCTTTTGGTGGCTTCAGATCCGGCGGCGGCGGGCGGCCGGGTTAAATGCCTCGGGAAAGATTGCGCCTGGTGGACCGAGGTTAGGGACGCTCGCGGCTATATCGCGGCCGAGCGGTGCGCGGTGCCGCTCATGGCGGTGGGGGCCATACGGCGGGTCTGCGCCTTCGGCACCATCGCGGACGAGCTCCAGGACGTCGTAACGGAGGAGTAGCGAGGTGTGCCGTGAAAGTGGAAACGACCGTAACACTCAAACATCTATCCAGGGAGGAGCTCCTGGAGCTCTTTTCGAGGGTGGCACCGCTGGTCAGGGAATCGGATCTCCTGTGGGCTCGCTGGAATGTCTTGGCCAGGAAGGCGCAGCGAATCGCGGATGCATCCCTCGAAGGTCCAAAGCCTTCGACTCATGCGGAATTCTCCGCGGCATCGAAGGCTTTCGACCGCGCCATGAGGCTTTGGGAACGGGCGGATGAGACGTATGCGCGCATGGAGCGGCTGCGAGAGAAAGGGAGGTGAGAAAATGTATGCGGGAGCAAGGAAGGCGAGGCAGGGGGCCGTAAATGGGCGTCAGATCGCGCTCATTCACGTGGCCAGGGCGAAGACGGGAATGGATGAGGCGGCCTATCGGGACATGCTCCAGGATGTCACCGGCGGGGCGGCCTCGAGCTCGAAGGATTTGACCGTTCCACAGTTCGAGGAGTGCATGAGAAGGTTTGCGGCTTTGGGGTTTAAGGGTACGGGCGGAAAACCTTGGCCGCCGGCCAAGGCGAAGCGTTTTGCCGAGGCTCGAAAAGAGAGGTTCCTCGCCTGGGAGCGGGGACTTGAGCCTCCTCCGGAGAAACTGCCGCTCATGGGGAAGATCAGCGCCCTGCTGTGCGCTCAGGGGAAATCCTGGGCTTACGCTCACGGAATGGCTCAGAAGATGTTTGCGGTCGAAAAGGTCGGCTGGTGCCATCCGGAGCAACTGCACGCGATCGCCGCAGCACTCTCCATCCACGGGCGGCGTGGTGCGAGGAAGGGGGAATCAGGTGCAAAAGAGGGATGAGACCGGGGACTGCACCGCGTGCAGCCACAAGAAGGCTTTGAGCAATAAGGCGTTCCGAGGTGTGCGCATCCCGGATGGACCGGGCAAGTGCGTCCGGCCTTACGGGCTCTGCGAGTCGAAGGAAAAGGCGCGGGAAGGGGGTGCGCGTTGAGGGCCTGGGGAAGCGTGTGGCCGCTTGAATTTCACCTGGCGGGAGATCCTCCGGCACCGTTCGTGCCGGTGCTTGCAACCGACGGCCGCAATATGGGGATCGCCGTCTTTGCGGGCGGCCGCTACCACTGGCAGATTCCGGGAGCTTTCGGCGATGTGCTGGGATGGTCCGAGCTGCCGCATCCTCTCGGCTGCTTAGAGGATCTCTTGAGGGAGCGCGCTGGATGCCCCAAGTGCCGTGTTTGCGGCGAGCGGATGATGCGGTGGGGATGGTGGGGGGCGGAATCAGAGCCCTTCGAGTGGTGGTACTGCATGCGGTGCGACCTGGAAGGACATGCTCCGTACTTTCAGGTGCATCCGACGAGAGGGAGGTAAAGCGTATATGGGGGTGGTGGAAGAAATGCACGATGAGGCTTGAACGACGTTTTGCAAAGCACGAGCGGCTGAGGCGGAGGTTTGCGCGCCTTAGGATCGAACGGCTCACGGGGGCATCGCTGGGGGAATATCTGCAATACCCAGCGGCCTACGAGGAGCACGTCCGGGCCATGAGAAACGGCAGAGGCATCCATCGGGACGACTTCAGGCCCCATTGGGCCGTGGTGAGGTAGGGCCATGCATTGCCCCAAGATGCACGCAACCATGACCGTTTCGCGCTGCATTGCCAACCGGCTGGCGAAGGCGGGCCAAAACCGCCTGCATCCGGTCACTGCGCTCAAGTATCCCTGCTGCAAGGAGTGCCCGACGGGGGATGCCGCGGCGCGGGGCGAGCTTGACGATGCCGATGTTTTGGCGCTTCGAGCGGAGGCCGAAACGGGATTGAAACCCGCCCCCTCGCGGGAGGCCCGGCACGCGGAGCGGACGAAAAGAAAGGATGAGGATGTGAAGTCGCTTACGGAAGAGACGCAGGAAATGGCCCCTGCCGTTGCGCAGGCTCAGACGGAGTCTCAGGACATTAAGCGGTGCACAAAGTGCGGCGAGACAAAACCCCTCGAGGAGTTCCACCGGCAAAAAGATGGGCCGGATGGGCGTGAATCGATTTGCAAGGTGTGCAAGCGGGATCGGCAGAACGAGCACTACCGGAAAAACAAGGACGCGATCCTTTCGAAACGGCGCATCCGCCGGAGCGCGGCCGGGCGGGAGACGAAGGCCCGCACGAAACCGGCGGTGAAAGCGGCTGCCGTGAATCTTTCGCGGGAAGGAGCGGGTTTGAAATCGGGCGCGTTAGAGGGCCTTCGCCTCGTCGTGGATCTTAGCCTGTATCCCGAGATCTTTGAGGAGATCCGCCTGATCGCGGAATCAGAAGACAGAACGCCCGAGGCCCAGGTGAGGCACTGGCTGCGCAAAGGGAGCCTTGGTGAGAGGGAGGCTTGCCGTGGGTGAGTTGGAAAGATCCGAAAAGAGCCTGCTCCGGAATCTCGTTTTGGAGGGGCTCACCCATCTTTCGTGCCCCATGCAGGGGCAGGTGGCGAAGGCCATCGATACCGCTGTCGACCGGTTTAACGCGCTTTCGGCCCGGCATCGGGCGACGAAGAAGTGCGGCCTGTGCGGAGAAAGATCCGTAAGGGGGGAGTACCGCCAGGGCAGGAGGATGTGGGTCTGCGATAAGTGCTGCGGCCGCGAGAGTGCGGGAGTGCAGGCTTCGGGAAAAAATTGCACGCAATCCAAGAAAAAACGGTGTGAAGAGGGCAAGCGGGCGGTCGATCCGGCCAAGGTATGAGCCGCCCTCCTGCCCTGGAAGCGGGGTTAAGAGACCCGGGTCCACCCGTCTCTCTACCCCAAGTGAGGATAAGAGCGCAACACGGGACAAGGCACAAAAATGCGAAGGAGAGAGAGATGGGTAGAACCGGCATTTGCAGGGCGTGCGGGGATGGGAAAGAAAAGCCCATCAAGGGACGAGGATTGTGTTCGCATCACTACAGGCTCGAGCGGGAACAGGAGTTGATTGCTGGATGTGCCCCCGCCGGGAAGACGGAACTCATGGTGACAATCGATTTCAGCCTCGCTCCCCACCTGCTCCAGGGGCTTGAGCTCCGGGCAGGAGATGAGCTCAGGCCTCTTGGAAATCAAATCCTCTGGGAGCTCAAACAGGCTGAAAAGCTCGCCGCTGAGCCCGTGACACTCCCCATGGCGAGCCTCGAGGAAAGGCGCTGCCCGTGCGCTGAGGAGCGGGAGACGAAGCCGGTTGCCGTGCCGGTGGCGGAGCTGGGGGGCGAAGCATGAGCAAGCGGGCGAGGGAAACAGCCGAGATTGTTGACGTGCCTCAAAGCAGGTCTCAGGTCGTTGACGACATCCGTGAGATCGGGCGTCTGCAACGGGATATCAAGCGGCTGGATTTGGCCAAGGCTGAGGCTATTTCGGCCATTGAAGAGCGGTATGCCACGGAGTCCGGGCCACTCAAGGAGGCTAAGGCAGCCAAGACACATGGCGTCCGTCTCTGGTGCGAGGTCAACCGAAACGATTTGACGCAGGGCGGAAAGGTCAAGACGGGCAGATTCGAGACCGGCGAAGTGCGCTGGAGAATGGACCCGCCCAGCGTGACCGTCAAAGGAACGCCGGCCGTCCTGGACCAACTCCACCGGCTGGGGCTCGAACGGTTCATCCGGGTGAACGAGGCGGTGAACAGAGAGGCCGTCCTGGAAGACCCTGCTGCGGTGCGAGCCATCAAAGGACTCTCGATTACACAGGACGAAAAGTTCGAGGTCATCCCGTTCGAGGCCGAGCCCGAGAAGGCCGCGGTCTAGGCCGCCCACAGATAAGGAGAAATCACCATGTCAGCCGGAATCATCGAACAGGTAAGCCTTTCAAACCTCGGGCACGGCGCCGCGGTCGAGATCTTCGATCATGAGCTTATCCGCGTGCTTGAAAACATCCAGGACCCAAACACCAAGCCCGACGCAGTTAGGGAGATCACCTTAAAGGTCAAGATCAAGCCGGACAAGGCCCGGGATTTCGGCATCGTCGAAGCCCAGGTCGTAAGCAAGCTCGCTCCGGTAAATCCTTTCACAACCCGTCTTTTTATCGGTCACGACGGGGAAAAGCCGACGTGTCAGGAACACGATCCCCATCAGCTCACGGTAAAGGGAGCCATCGAGCAGGCCAGGGCCGGGAGCGATGAGGAGGACGGCAATGTGACATCCATAGACAAGGCGCGCGGCGCCAGGAAGGGAGAATAACCCATGATAAAGGCAGCCATCCAGTACATCGCCACTCTCGCCCGCCCGGAAACCGTTGAGATCGGGGATCTTACCTACAGCACAGGGCAGCGCTCATGAAGCCGCCCGCTCCGGCGCCGCTCGTCATGCACACTCTCACGGGCCTTGTGGACTATGTCAAAAGCGGCCTCGATGAGGGGGTGAATCCTGAGGACCTTGCCGTTCACGTGGTGGGACACGACCGGGTGGAGCTCGTATCCCGCCTCGACCGGGACACACAGACGAGAAGGACCTTTGCCCAGGTGCGGCTTCCGGAATTCGAGGAGTTCAAATACAGTTATTTCCACGATGTCGAGGCCTTCGTTATCCGGCTCCAGATGGGATTTGTGCAGGATGAGACCACAGCAGAGCTGCTGCGCCTGGTCGGAAACATAAGGGATGAGACCGTATCCAACACGGCGGACGACGGCGTGAGCCAGACGGTTACGGTCAAGGCCGGAGCGCACCTCGTTACGAACAAAAAAGTCCCGAACCCCGTTCACCTTCGCCCCTGGCGGACGTTTAGAGAGATCGAGCAGCCGCAGTCGGCCTTCGTCTTCAGGCTCCGGAAGGGAGATCCCCTGCCCGGCTGCGCGCTCTTTGCATCCGACGGCGATATGTGGCGCCTCACCGCCATAGAGAGCATCCGGCACTGGATCAATGAGCAGCTGGACGGCCAGGTGCACGTGATCGCGTAAGGGAGGATGGGCGGGGCACGGGCGACCGTGCCCCGCTTTGGAGGGGAGATGCATGAGTAAACAGATGAGAGCCATCCGGAGGGAGCTCAAGCGGGAAAACCGCAAATGGCCGGCGGCGTTGACGCCGGTTCCGGTCGACCAGTGGCCGGATGGGGCACCCGATGGGCTGGTCGCCGTTTTGAGATCGCGGCGCTTTCTGGTGCAGCAGTACGCGGAAGGAGGCGGGCTTATCCGGCTTACCGTCTGCCGCACGCACGTTCGGACAGACGGGGATTATAAATCCGGCATCACCTGGGAGGACCTCCAGCAGCTGAAACGCGAGGCCGGATTCGGGGATTTTGACGCCGTAGAGATCTTCCCGAGGGACCGCGATTTGGTCGATTGCGCCAACATGCGGCACCTTTGGGTCTTCATGCGGCCGATCTCCTTTATCTGGCGGGCGACGGAGGGAAAGCTATGAGCTGTCGAAATTGCGGTGAGACGGTTGAGGTGTGCGGCGAAATCAGGAGGGAGACGGCATCTGCCTATCTCCTCTTTGACGGCGCGCGCGAGGGGTGGATACCCAAGTCCCTCATCGAGGTCGAACGAACGGCGGGAGGCCGCGGGCCGGATCTTCCCGTAACTGTATCGATGCCCGAGTGGCTGGCTATTGCGAAGGGGTTCGCGTGAGCCCGATTCCGTGTCAGTGTCCGGCCTGCGGTTTTTGCGGGGAGCTTGAAGCGTTTTTCGATCCCGTGGACTGGAAACGCGTCCTGGTGCTCAGGGATGAGCTCCCTGCTCTCGTTCAGCCTAATCTGTGGGAGTATCTGGCCCTCTTCCGGCCTGACAAAAGGGCGCTCACGGGCAAGCGGACGCTCAAGATCCTTACCGAGCTGCGCGACCTCACCACGACGGGCCGCGTGCGCTGGGAGAGATCGGAAGAGCGGCCGTGTCCTCCGGATGTCTGGGCCGAGGCCATGCGGGCGGCCATCGAGCGGGAGCCCCGGCTTGAGCACCTTACAGATCACAACTACATCCGGCACACGGCCTGGGGCAAGGCAAGACCCCTTGCCGCCAGGACCGAGCGGGACAATGAAGCGCGAAAGGTTTCGGATCGTGGCCGGCCTGTGCTCCCTCTCCCCGAGGGAGAGACCGGAAACCGGCTGCCGGGCCGGAGTGAGGGCGAATCCGAACCGCCTGCCACAGCCGAAGATATCCGCGCCCTGGCCGAGGCGCTGGGGAAGGCATTCGACGGAGGACCGAAGAAGAATTGCCATACATGCAAGGACTTTGAGCCGCCGCGTTGGTGCCGCCTTGATCCAAAGGCTGTGAAGCCGGTCAACCCTGCCGAGGCGTGCGGAAAACACCGGAAGAGGTGATGTGACAATCTTAACGGATAGATCGGATGTAAACGTTCACGGGTACATCTGGAACGCGCCGAAATCGTTGTGATAATGGCGTGTAGCCGTATAAATCTTGTTGGATGGAAAGCCCGGAAGTTTTTCATGACCCCCATCGAAAAGCCCTTGACTTTGTACGCACAAAGTTCTACTTTGTTCTCAACACGGTGAGGGAACGGCCCGAACCGGAAAATGGGAACCGAGCGAAGTTGGAGGGTGTCATGAAGATCACGGTTGAACACACAACATACGAAGGATCACCGCTTGCCCAGTTATGCCCCCACATGGCTGACCAACCCGTCAGCATCTATCGGCTGTACGATGACAAAGGCGAATTCGTAACTCAAAGTGAAACCCTTGAAGGCATCCTTTCTGACGGCCTTGGGATTAAGATTATTCCTCACCAAACTGATGACCCGAAACAGGGTTGGGATTTCGTGTAGATGAGACGTGAAATCAAATCCCACAAGGGAGGACGCACGGAGAGAATTTATCTCCGTGCTACTCCCGAAATCAGGCAGAGAGTAAATGAGCTGGCAAAGCAAAAAGGTTGTAGCGTCGCTGACTTATTCGAAGAGTGGGTGAAGGAAAAGACTGATCCAACAAAACGTTGAAGCGGACGGCGAACCAGTGCTTGCATCACGGTCTGAGGTTTTCTCTCACACCCGTACTGGTTCGCGCCGCCGCTTAACTCTGTGTTAGACGGCTGAGCCCCGGTGTTTGGCCGGGGCTCAAGGGGATCAGGCTAGGTATGCGTGGAGTGCTTGCAACAGGAGATCGCGGAGTGAGACTTTGTCATCCACGGCGCGGTGCTGTGCCTTGGTCCAGATCTCTTCCGGGATGTCACGGAGGAGGTAATTGCCGGAAGAATGTGTCTTCCGAAAAATGCGTTTGGCAATGTGCATCACATTCACTGGTTTGTTCTCGGCGTGCAATCGCTTTATCTCCGCCTGTACATCTGGGTCACACTGGGAGCAGATCGCAGCTCCCCCCATCAAGATATGAGCTTTCGGACTTCCACATGCATCACAGAGCTTCATCTGCTGACTCCTCTCTCAATTTCTTCGGCTTCGCGGATAAATTCATCGTGGCGCTTCTTCTGCTCTTCCCGACTGATCCAGCCGTCTGCATCGTAGGTGAGAGCCCCAACCGCTTTCGACCGGAGATCGGCGGCTTTGGTGAGTGCGTTGCTACGATCTTCGGCTTTCGCCGCCTCGGAATATTTCTCTCGCCATGCCACCATTCTTTCTCTGGCTTCGGCTCGGAGTTGAGCCGGAATCATCACGTTGTCGTCAGTGGTGCCGCGCTCGATCCTGTACGCCTCTTCATACAGGGCTTCGATTGCATTGCGTTCGCGGTTTGCGGGCAAGTTCGCTATCCGGTCACACTCGGCTCGATACTCGTTTTCGAGCCGAGTGGCCGCTGTATAGATGGCTTCGGCGACTACGGTGGGAGCAACCAGGTCCGACTTGCCGAAGCGGGCGAGCACTCGGAGGTCGGCCGGGTTCTGACCGCTCTTGCGGATCATGGCCACCGTATCTTTTTGGATTTTAGCGTCCAGGATGAGGGCGCTCATTGGGATGGTCGGGAGGTCTTTTTTGGCAACATGCGAGTGGATTATCACGCGGCCCGGCTGCCAAGTTGCTTCCCTCTTATCGTCGCTGTAAATCTTTTGGGGCTCTCTCATTACCTTCTCCTTCCGAGTTTGGGGTTGCTGTCGATGTTGGATATAATGTATATCATGATAATCATGATGTCAAGAACGAAATGAGAGAAAATGAAGGGCTTTGGAAAAAACTTAGGGTGAGCGTCTAACCAAGGGATGAAGGCGGACCCGAACCACGCCGGACAAATTTGGTGGTGCTGTCCGGAAGCTTATCGGCGGCGTAATGGCCTAACCCAGGGCTGCAAGCGACGGCGGCCAGCAAGGAAGTCGGTTCGGGTGAGGCCGAGAAGGCCGCCGCGCCTGAGCCCCATCGTTAGATGAACGTACAGCGAAGGAGGTCAGAATGACAGCCATTGTAAGGTTCAAATGCGAAGTCTGCAGCAGAGAGTGGGATACTCAACCTTTCGTTTCTGACAAACTAGCCAACCGATGGCTACAGGAACAGCGCCCACAATATTGCTGTGGGAATGCAGTCCAAGAAGAAGTGGTGACAATCCCAGCGGCACCCAGATTCATAAGCCGTGATATTGTCCCGGCAGATCTATCAAAAGAGAACAAGATCTACTCGCTGGAGGATATTGCTCCCCTAGATCAGGATTGCAAACTGGTGTGGTTGGATTCTAACAATGTCGCTGTTCTATGGCCGGGGTGTGATCATATTAGCCTGTATCAACGGGCATTCTAACCAGCAAAATGCAGCGGACGCACCTGTCATCGGTGCGTCTTCCGCATCAACCGAGCTGCGCCGCTGATTTTGGGCGTTAAATCGTCTTGCCACTCAGCAGGCCGAAGATAGCTCCAACCCCCAGCATCCATGTGGCTTGAAACTTATCGGAAAGATTGCAAAGCAGGGTGTTGGGTGCCGAGGGGTTATTGCAATAGGCGCAGACGCTGGCCCCGATCATTGAGACCACGGTGAGGAAAAGGACAGAAAGGAATATCAGCTTGAATCCTGGGGAGATGTCGACCTGGACATCCCCCAGAGATGGCTTTCGGACCATATATCAAACAGCCCGCTTTGTGTAAGTGATAATGGTTCTTTTGAGCGGGTGTCTGATGCTTTCAGTAATGATTCTGGCTATGAGCCCAAGCAGCCCATCTTTCACTACCAGCTTGTCAGGCTGATGGTCTTTGGCTTTAGGTGATTTTGTGTCTGTTCTCCGGGTTTGAGATCCCTTTTTCATGGTTACCCTCCATATCCTGGTATTGCCGATTGTCCACAAAAAGCATCTCACACAACGAGGCGCACGACGAATAAGAGGAGGACGGACCGAAGAAGTTGGTCGACTACTGTAACCCGCGAGAGATAGTGTCTTCTTACCATAAGGCCGCCCAAAAAGGCGGCTTATTTTCTTTCTCCTGAAGAAACAATACTTTGCATTATGCACCCGCCGATTGCGCTTGAACCCCTCCCCGTAAAAAATCCATTCTGCCAGTGATCGCCGGGACTTATCACTCTCATTCGCTCACGGCGACCGTGCTCTGCACCCCCGGCACGGCCGCCGCCTCCCTCTCCCCGTTCATCCCGGCTTAAAACACGACAACCCCGAGAGGCCCGTCCGGCTCCGACTCCCCTGATTATTCGAGGTGCGGAAAGCCGGGCGGGCCGCCTGATCGCAAAAAAAGGAACGAGGCCATGCCCAGATTATCGCAGTCATCCCTCGATAAGCTTGCCAGCTGTCATCCGGATTTGCAGCGCGTTCTGTGCGAGGCGATCAAGATCGTCGATTTCACCGTGTGCGACGGCCACAGGGGCAAGGATGCCCAGAATAAGGCCGTGGCCGAGGGCAAGAGCAAAACGCCCTGGCCCACGAGCAAGCACAACCATAAGCCGAGCCTTGCCGTGGACGTGGCGCCGTACCCCATCGACTGGAAGGACCGGGAGCGGTTCATCTATCTCGCCGGGATCTTTAAGGGCATCGCCTTCAAAGAGGGCGTTCTGCTTCGCTGGGGCGGCGACTGGGATGGAGACAGCGACTTCCTTGAGCACGAATTCCGGGATCTGCCCCACTTCGAGCTCATCGCATAGGAGAGACTCAAATGCTCTGGTGGCCATCATGGCCCTCCGCTTTCAACTTTCTTCCCGAACGCCGCCGCACAGAGCCTCCCATGCCTGTGCCGTCCCGAGCCGAGCGTTTTAAAAAACGCCGGAGGAAACGAAAGAACAGGCAAGCCAGGGCTAGCAGGAGATGCAACCGCAACCGCGCATAGAAGATGGGAAGCACCTTGGAGCCAAAACACATTCTTTTGAGCCGGACCGTTCAGGGCTTGATCTTGATCCTCCTTGGGCACCTCGGCCCCAGGGTGGGGATAACGGCCGATACGGACAGCCTGGGGCGAATCCTCGAAGAGCTCTTCACCGTAGGCGGTCTCGCCTGGGCGCTCTATGGAAGGATCAAGGCGGAAAAGCCCCTGCGCTTCAGATCATCCGGAAGCCCTGAGACCGACAAGGATTGACCAATGGACCAGGCCACCGTCGCAGCCCTGCTCAAACTCGCCGCAGCCCTCAAGCCGGAATTGATTTTCTGGTTCCTCGTGGTCCTGATCGGAACACCCTTTGGCCTGGTTGTCGTCATCATGCTCTTCTGGTGGTTGAACGAGCGCCGGGCGTCGGAATTGATGCGGATCTACCGGGAGGACGTAACCAAAGTGACCCGGTATTACGAAGAAAACGTCAAGCTGGTGGAGGCGCTCCTCAAGATCGCCAATGGGTTCCAGGACACCGTTGTCCTCAACACGCAGACCACTCAGCGCATGGTGGACGTCTGCCTCACGAACCAATTCTGTCCCAACGCCAGACTCCCCAAATAACGATACCCGCAAGGAGGAACGATGTCGGAGCGCACCCTTTGGCAGGGAATCAGAGCCGAAGCCAGGCAACGGATGAACGATTACGCGGTCCGGATCTCAGGACATCGGGACGCTCTGCGCATGCAGCTCGTCCAGACCGATCCTCTGCGGATCAATTCGGAGGTCATCCTCTCTTTGGCAACCGATTTGGCCGCTGCACGGACCGAGTACCTGGCCCACCGCGAGACGTTCGAGAACGCCTGCCGGGAATTGGGCGAGGATTATTAGGCGATGGGCGAGAGCTACTCCTTTGAGCTCGTGGAAAAGGCCGAGCAGCTCTATTGCGTGGAGGGCCACACCTTCGAGCAGGTGGCGACCTTGACCGGTGTCGCCGTCTCGACGCTCAAGAGGTGGTCGGATCGCTACGGGTGGCAGGAGAGCAAGGAGAAGATCAGGAAGGCGCTGGGCTCAATCCGGACGAACACCATCATGCTCCGGGCAAGGCTCATAGAAAACTGCCTTACAACTCTCTCCGCCCAGGACGCGTTCGCCGTGGCAAGCCTTGAGGGAACAGCCATGAAGGCGGCTGAACTCGCGGCCAAGGGCCAGGCGGCATCTCCCGCCCCCGAGCAGCTTCGCGAGATCAAAACCGACGAGGATGCCGTGGCGGCCTTGGAAGAAGCGGTCCAGATCAAGCTCAACACGCTCCTTACAAACCCTGGGACGGTAAGCCTTGCGGCGGTGAAGGAAATCAAGTCGGCACAGGATTTTGTCCGCGGGCTGAGAGACGACCTCAACCGCAAGCAGGCAGCCGGGACGACGCAGGCCAAGAAGGGGCTCTCCCTTGAAGCGGCAAACGAGCTGCGCCGCGAGCTCCTCGGAATGAAAGCTTAGGTGGGAAAAGAGATGAGCGCGGCAGCCGTAGACAATCCCCTCGACCCGTGGCCCGCGTGCGGGCACAAAAACGTCCCGGCCGTTTTCCTCGGCTACCAACAGCGCTGGAACGAGGACGAATCCGAGGTCAAGGTTTGCGAAAAGTCGCGCCGAATCGGCCTCACCTGGGGCCAGGCGGCAGATGACGTGCTCTTGGCATCCACGGAGGCCCCTCACGGCCAGGATGTCCTCTACATCTCCTACAACCAGGAGATGACCCGGGAATACATCGACACCTGTGCCTGGTGGGCCAAGCACTTCGCCAGGGCGGCTTCGTCAATCGAAGAATTTCTTTTCGAAGACGAAGACCCGACTGGGGAGAAGCGCTCCATCAAGGCCTTCCGCATCTCCTTTGCGAGCGGCAAAGAGATCGTCGCCTTATCCTCCCGCCCGAAGAACCTCCGCGGTAAGCAGGGGCGCGTCGTGATCGATGAGGCCGCTTTCGTCGAGGACCTGGAAGCCTTGCTCGAGGCGGCTCTCGCCTTCCTCATCTGGGGCGGCCAGGTCATCGTCGTATCGACCCACTACGGCGACGACAACCCCTTTAACGAGCTGGTTCAGGAGATTAGGGCCGGGAAGAAGCCCTACTCGCTCCACCGCATCACCTTCGACGAGGCCCTGGCCGATGGGCTCTATCGGCGCATCTGTCTGGTGAGGGGCATCGAGTGGAGCCAGGACGGAGAGACCGCCTGGCGCGAGAAGATCATAGCAAGCTACGGCGACAAGGCGGACCAGGAGCTTTTCTGTGTCCCGAGTAAGGGCTCCGGCATCTTCTTCCAACGCGTGCTCATCGAATCCTGCATGGATAAAGCGATCCCTGTGCTTCGCTGGGCGTGCAAAACGGATTTTGCGCAGGCGCCCGACCTGGTCCGGACCAAGGAGGCGCTGGATTGGTGCAGATCTTTGTTATTACCGAGCTTGGACGAACTGCGGACGCTCTCGCCGCATTCGCCGAGCTACTACGGGATGGACTTCGGGCGGATCGGCGACCTCTCGGGGATTGTGCCGCTTCAGGAAACGACCGGTCTCTCGTACCGGGCGCCCTTCGTTGTGGAACTTCGAAACGTTCCTTTCAGGCAGCAGGAGGAGGTTCTGTTCTACCTCGTGGACCGCCTGCCGAGGTTCTCCGGGGGCGCGATGGACGCCAGGGGAAACGGGCAGTACCTGGCCGAGGTCGCCATGCAAAAGTACGGAGCCTGGCGGATTCAGCAGGTGATGCTCACCCAGGAATGGTACCGGGACAACATGCCCCGGTACAAGGCCGCCTTCGAGGACCGAAAGATCTCACTGCCCTTGGACCCTGACATCCTGGACGATCACCGGGCCGTAAAGATGGAGAAGGGTATCGCCAAGGTGCCCGAAGGCTACAGGGGCAAGGGGCGGGATGGGGGCCAGCGCCACGGGGATTTGGCCATAGCGGGCGCGCTTGCCTGGTTTGCCGCGATGACCGATGCCGGCCCCATCGCCTACGGCGCGGACGATCCCGAAGAAACGGAGCGGCTTATTGCACGCAATCTTAGAAAAATGCCCACGGCCGGGCCTGAGGCGTCGCCGGCAGGAGAGGACGAAACGGAAGGGCGGACCATGAATCGACTTTTCGGTGGAGCGGGGGCGGCCTTGCGCCGCCTGGCCGGGTTTGGAGGGCCTCGTGGGTAGCATGGTCGAGCAGATCGTGCGGCATTTTGCCCCCGAGCTCATGGATAGGGCTCAGGTGCAAACGCTTATAGCGGAAGAGGTACGCCGGGCGCGCCAGGCCATCCCCATAGGGGGCGGATCATCCGCATCCCCCGACGGATACCGCAGGCTCAGCGCGGGAGGAGAGATGCCCGAGCGGGATCTCACCCCCATGGGGCAGGATTTGATGCTCGAGCTCGCCTACTACCTCTACGACTCATCCGGCCTGGTGAAGCGATTCGTCCGCGATACGAGAAATTTCTGCATGGGCGAAGGGGTGACCTACGCCGTAGGTAACGACACCCCAACGGGTGATGCCAAGGCGATCCTGGATGAGTTCTGGGGCGATTCCATCAACCGGATGGATCTTAAACTCGGCGAGCGTATGGAGTTCCTGGGGCTTTTGGGGGAGCAGTGCTGGCCCGTGTGGGTCAACCCGGTGAACGGGCTCGTTCGGCTCTCCTACGCGGACCCCGTGAATGTGGATGCCGTAGAGCACTCGAGGGTCTTTCCGGACACCCCCGTTCAGGTGCGTCTCAAAGGGACGGCCGGGCGTCCCGGGCAAATCCTCCCGACCATCCGGGAGGAGATGGACCCCCGCCAAAAGACCTACGGGCGCCTTGTGGGCGAGTGCTTCTTTTTTGCCATCAATAAGCCCCCCAACGCAAGCCGGGGCAGGTCCGATCTAATACATGCCTTTGATTTTATAAACGGCTTCGAGGAATCGATCTTCGATGAGATCGACCGGATAAAGCTTATGAAAAGCTTTATCTGGGACGTCCTCCTGACGGGCGCAACCGAAGACGATATCACGGACTTTTTGAAGAAGAACAAGACGCCCAAGGCGGGCAGCGTCCGCGCTCACAACGAGCAGGTCGAGTGGAACGCCGTGGCGCCCGACCTAAAGTTCGGCGACACCAAGAGCTACTTCGATTTCATGAAAAGCTATCTCGCGGCGTGTCAAAACCGCCCGGACTCCTGGCTCGGGAGCGGTGGGAAGGCCTACCAGACCGAAGCTGATCTCATGGGGGAGCCCACGTTTAAAGACCTCGGAGAGCGCCAAAGGTACGTGAAATACATGCTCGAAGCCGTGCTCCGGTTCGTGCTCGATCAGGCGGTGATCCACGGACGGTTGAGAGAAAAGGATGGCGCGCGGTTTTGCGTAACCGTCAACATGCCCGAGATGGCGGCAAAGAACCTCGATTCGGCCACTAAAGCGCTCGAGTCGCTGGCGCGGGCGCTCATGATCGCGACAGATAAGGGATGGGTCGGGGGCGATACCGCCACAACCCTTTTCGCCGCAGTGGCGTCCATGACCGGTGTTGAAGTCGACGCCGCGGCCGAGCTCAAAAAAGCAAAGAAAGTAGCGGATGGAGCCGGTCGGAAAGAGGCGGATGTCCCGATCGATTACCAGGCGAGAGAAGCCTTGATCGTAGATATCGCGGCCAGGGTGCAGAGGGCCTTGAATGCTGCCTGAAACGGCTTTCGATGGGCGCGTCGCAAAGATCATGAAGCGCATAGGAAAGCTCGAAGACGACGAGGTCGTTCGGGCCTTCAATCTCCTCGAAAACCTCAGGCGTCTTGTGGCCTCACGCATCGTTGAAACCGAGTGGGACGCCCACTTTGTCCCGCAGCTCCAGGAGGCGATTTCCCGGGCCGTGGCGGGATTCGGCGGGCAGTACGAAGGGCAGCTCACCTCGGGCATGCGGGAGATGATCGATGCGGGGATAGACGCCGTCGACTGGCCTCTCGCCTCGGCCGGGATCAAAGTTTCGGCGCCGGAGATATCCAGGACGGCGCTCGAGCTCCTCCAGGGGCACTCAATCGTTCTGGCGAGGGGCCTTACCGACGACCTTGGCAGAAAGCTCAACTATGAAGTCTCCATGGGGGTTTTGGGCGGGAAGACGCCCTTTGAAGTCATGACCTCGATTGGGCGGAACCTCACCGACCGAGGGGTTTTCCCGAGCATCGCCGCAAGGGCCGAGGCCATCACGCGAACCGAGATGGCGCGGATACACAGCAACGCGCGCGAGGCCCGCATGGAGAGCGTGATTGCGGCCAACCCGGACCGAAAGTGGCTCAAGAAATGGATCCACAGCAAAAAGAAGGGTCAGCCGAGATCGAGCCACGTGGCCCTAAACGGTGTCATGGTGAAGGTGACCGAGGATTTTCCGGGCGGGCGCCCGTATCCCCACGCCCCGGGCCTTTCGGCATCCGAGACCGTGCACTGCGGCTGCTCGCATGTCTTGACCCTGGCCGAATGGGAGAAGCTTCCCAAGGATTGGGAGCCGCAGCAGTATCAACCGCGGTCCGATGCGCTGGCGTCCGCCGCATGAAGGAGGGGAAACGATGAATAGAAAACCGCTCTCGCATATCGATGATCTGGCTGCGCGAGCTGCGCAGGGCGATGAGGCTGCCGGCCTGGCCGAAAGGGCACGCATAGAGTGTGGCATCGATCCTAAGTATGTGTTTAGCGCCACGGTAATGTCTGACGGAGAGGTCGTGATCGTCACGAACGGAGGCTCGAAAGTGCGCTGGGTGGAGGGGCAGGACGCCCCAAAACTCACACCCGTCCAGATCACCGGAATCAACCCCGAAAACGCCAGAAGAAAGCCCATCACGGGCAAGGGAAAGTAGGCCCATGTTTACGGTAGAAAACCCGCCGGAGTGGCTCAAGGGGCTTCCTGAGGCGGCCATTCGGGCAGGCCTTTCCGCCTACTGCGCCGTTTTCTCCGGGACGAAGGATGAGGCCCAGGCAAAGCGCGCCTCCATGGCGGCCGTCAAGGCGGGTTTCGAGCGGGGACCGGATGGAGCCTGGCGCGAGAGGTCCGATATCTCCTCTGTGCGCCGCGGCGTGCTGCGCTTTCGGGCCGCCCAGGCAGATACCTCGGGGCTGATGTGGGAGGCGGTGATCATCGCCCCGGGGCTTTCCTTGAGCATGCCCCGCTTCTACTGGTCGGAGGAGGTGCTCGCCAAGGCGGCGGCGCTTTTCCAGGGGGTGGACGTCAACGCCTACGAGCTTACCACCGATTTCTACGGCCATCTGTCCATCCCGAACGTCTCGGATCTCGAGGACGTCAAACGGTATCTCACGGCACGCAAGGCGGGCTGGGTCGAAAAGGCGTGGTTTGAGGCGGGGGTGGGCGTTAAGGGGCTCATCCGGTTTTTGCCGGAGCAGGCGTGGCTCCCTGAGACGATCAGGCAGGGCATCGAGGCTGGGAACCCAAACGTTTTGGGGCTCTCCATCGACTCCAGGGTTCGTGGTGTCGAGGTGGTCGTGGATGACTGGACGGTGGTGTGGGTGACGGAGATCCTGGGCGCAAGCTCGGTCGACGTCGTGACCCGCCCGGCGGCCGGGGGGAAATTCTTGAGGGCCGTAGCAGGCCTGGGTAAGGAGGAAGGACGTATGGAGAAGGAAAAATTATTGGCCCTCATCAAGGAGAAGCGGCCCGATTTGCTGAAAGGCAAGGATGCTGCGGCTCTGAGCGAGGATGAATTGCTGGCGCTCGCCAGACAGTGCATGGAGCCTGCGCCCGATCCCGGTACGCGGGCGGCTCAGGCCACAGGCGGGCTTACGCCGGATGAGATCGCAGCGCAGATCAAGTCGGCCGTCGAGGCCGTGGAGCAACGCGCGGCGTGCTCCCGCATGCTGGATGCGGAGCTTCTCGAAGCAAAGCTTCCCGAGATGGCGGCTCAGTTCGTGCGCGATGAGTTCGCAGGGCAGGTCTTTGAGGCAGAAAAGCTCACTGCGACCATCAAAAGGCAAAAGGATTATCTCGCGACCATGGCCGCGACCACGGGAAACGGCGGATCAACATCGCCCTGGGGCGATCAGTCGCGGGCCTCGGGCGGCCTCGGCATGCGGGATAAGGTGCAGATCGCCTCCGATAAGCTGTTCGGACTCACGGGAGACGATATCACGGGACTTGCGGCCCTTCGACGGCTCGACGGAAAGCCCGTTTTCGAGGGCTTGCGGGTGGCCCAGGATTACGAGGGGGTCCCGGCGCCTGCCGGAATCGCGGAGCTTTATGTGCTCCTCACCGGCGACGCGGAAGTGAACGGCGGGTTCCATCCCGCCCGCCTCAGCCAGGATATCCGTGCCGCCCAGGACCTCAATAGCGCCACATTCGCCTTCGCTTTGGGAAACACCTTGGCTCGCCGTCTGGTCAAGGATTACCGGGAGGCCACATATGGCGAGGAACTGCTGATTTCCATCCGCAAGCCGGTCAAGGACTTCCGGCAGCAGGAAGCGGTAATGATTGGCTACTTCGGCGATCTCGACGACGTGGACCCCGAGACCGAGGATTACCAGGAAATTTCCGGCGTGACTGACGAAGAAAGCACCTACGCCGTCGGTCAGAAAGGCAATTTGCTTACCATCACCAGAAAAGTCATCAAGAACGACGATCTTTCCGTGATCCAGCGCAAAGTGACTCGCCTGGGCCGTTCCGCGCGACGCACACACGCCAAGTACGTATGGGGAAAATTCGTTAATAACGCAACCTGCTCCGACGGGACTGCCTGGTTCACCGTCGGGCACGGAAACCTTGGAACCACGGCCCTCTCCCTTGCCACGGCTCTTGTGGCCTACAAGGCGCTTGCGGGCATGACGGAAAAGGACTCCGGTGAAGTCATCGGCCTCTTGGACAACGATGATGTCAAGCCCGTTCTCATCTATCCCCCCTCGCTCATGGAAACCGCCGAGAGCATCGTGAATGACGAGGCGTACTACACCGGAAACGACCTCACGACCAAAACGCGCAACTCGCTTCGCGGCAAGATCACGGGCCGTCAGATTAGCCGATTGAGCGATGCCAACGACTGGGGGCTTCTCATGCCATCCTCCGAGGTGGACATGGTGGAGATGGGCTATCTCGACGGCCGCCAGGAACCCGAAATGTTCGTGGCCGATCAGCCCACGAGCGAGCAAGTTTTTGTAGCAGACAAGGTCCGCTACAAAATCCGCCATGAATACGCGGGGGCCGTGATCGACTACAGAGGCGGCTACAAGGCTGTGGTGGCCTAACTCCCCTTCCCCTCGTCTACACTCACTCCGGCCCTCTCCCCATGGGGGAGGGCAAAAGAAGGATCAAGCTCATGAGAAAAATTCAGTGGTTCGACTTTGCGCGCCTTCGGATTTTGGCCTTCCTGGCGCTTTTGATGGTTTTTGCGCTCGCCTGCGGGAATGCCCATGCCTACGTCGTAAAACAGGGCTGGGCGAGGGTTTCGGCCGTGGCGGGAGAGGCCCTGGCTACAGGGCAGGTCGTATGCCTCAAGGATGCCGACGGGAAGGCGTACAAGGCCGATGCAAACGATACGGCGCTTCGGCCGTCTCTGGGTATCGTGGGGAAGGCGGCGGCTTCGGGCGAAAGCGTTGAAATCATCGTGCTTGGCGTCCTCTCCGGATGGACGAGCCAAAGCGAAGGGGTAAACGTCTATCTGAGCGAGACGGCGGGAGCGGTGACGCAGTCGGCCCCGACCTATGCCCAAGTGGTGGGCGTTGCCCTGAGCACCACGGAAACCCTGTTCAACTTCAGAAATTACCAGGACACCAGCACACTCACGGCCCTTGGAACCCTCACGGGGGCAACCCCCATCATCCTCGAAGGGGCGACTGCGAACGACTTTGAAACGACCATCTCACCGACCGACCCGACGGCAGATCGAACGATCACCGTACCGGATAAGTCGGTGACGCTGGCCTCGACTGTTCTGGTCGTGACCGCGGACGCCAATGGAAAGAGCGTGGCTGCGGCTGAGGCAGGCGATATGCAGAGCTGCGGGGGAGCCGGAGTCTGGGCGCTTCCCGAGGCAAGCACCTGCATCGGCTGCATCTTTGATCTCGCTGTGACGGCCGCGGCGAATGTGGATATCAACCCGGCCGACGGCGATTTGATCCTGGGGCTGACCGATGCGGCAGGGGATGCCATTCGGTGCGCCGCTGCAGGGGGATCTATTCGGTTGGCCGTGCTCGATGCCACGAATATCGTCGCGCTCGGGGCCTATTGCCCCGGCGGGGCCTGGGCCGACGTAAATTAACCGTAAGCGATTTCGTAGGGGCGGGGTTTATCCCCGCCCTCAAAAGGGATCAGCATGGCCGATCTGCAGGACTACCTCGACGCCCTAGGAAGCCTGGTACCGGGAACCCATCCCCTGGGAGATGCGGAAAAAACCAAGGCGGTGGGCAAGGCCCTTGCCACACACAGTAAGTACAAACCCCTGCGGATCGTTGAGGACGTAATCGGAACGGGCGAAGCCGGTTACGCCCTGAGCGATCTTTTGAGCGCCTGGGATGAGGATTTTTCGGGCATCCAGGATGTGCAATGCCCGGTCGATGCGGACGGGCGGGGCGAGTCGTTGGATGCCGGAGACTGGGACGTGATCGAACGCCCCACGGGGAAATCGCTTTTGTTCTCCGCAAATGTCCCGGCGCAAGAGGCGACTTTTCGTGTGATCTACACGGCCCGCCACGGCTTTACCGGAGAAGATGACGCCTCGACTGTTCCGGCCGCAGACGAAGAGGCTGTGCACTCCCTTGCGGCAAGCTTTTACTGCCGCATGCTGGCTGCGGCCTACGCCCAGGACCAGGATTCGACCATTCATGCCGACTCCGTGGATCACAGCTCTAAGAGGCGCGAGTACGAAGCCCAGGCAGCCAAGTATCGGGCAGAGTACGACGAGCACATTGGGGCCGGGAAGAAAGAGACCCTTCGCCCGGCCTGCCGCATCCAGGACCAGGACGTCTCTTACCCGTGGGGATCGGACCGGCTGACCCATCCTTCGAGGTGGAGATAGGCGATGGAGTTTGAAGTTTCCATCTCGGATGAGGGCGCAACGCGATTCCTCGAACAGCTTCCCCAGGCTCTTCAGGATGAGGCGGAGGCGACGCTTCTTTTTGTTTTGGCAAGGCTTGAAAAGGAAGTGGTCGAGAAAACTCCCCGCGGCGTGGGCGGTGAGGCCGGGCTTGCGGGATCGTGGGCGGGCGAGGTCGTACGATACGGAGAGGGAGTCATGGGCGTTTTTGGAACGCCCTTTGAGTACGCAGAGCCTGTCGAGCTTGGACGAAAACCCGGCAAGAGGCCCCCGACTGAGCCCCTGGTGCTTTGGGCCAGGCGCAAGCTCGGGCTCGATGAAAGGCAAGCCAAACGGGCCGCTTACGTCATTGCTCGGGCCATCGGCAAGCGCGGGATAGAAGGACACTTCATGCTGCGCGATTCCTGGACGATGCTCGAGCCCTGGATACGCGATGAGCTCGAAGGCATCCCCGATCGGGCGCAAAGGAGAGTGAGCGGTGGGGCTTTCTGACATTCGGACAAGGATAAAAGGGCTTCTTCTGGGAGTCGATGGGATCGAGATCGTCCATGAATACAGGCGATACGCAAGCAATTGGGGGAAGCTTCTCGAGCTTTTTAAAACTGACGGGGGGATCATCCACGGCTGGATGATCAGCAGATCCGGCGTCGGTTCGGAGCGGCACAACAGCAAGATGTGCGATCGCAACCACACCGTGACCTTAACCGGCATCTACGGCCTGGACGATGCCGGAGGATCTGAGCTTGTGTTCCAGCGTATCATCGAGGACCTCCTGGACGCCGTCGAGACGGACAAGACCCTCGGCAAAACCGTCCAGGAATGCAGCCCGGCAAAGACCGCCATAATAGAGACAAGAATGTTCGGCAATGTGCTCTGCCACTATGCAGAGCTCGTTGTCTCCGTCACGGAGATCGTGACGCCAACCAGCTAAGGAGAACGATCCATGGCCATCGCATCATCTGCAGACAACATCCGTTTTAACGGCACGGGCATTGCTTATGCCGCAGCGGTCGCCTCCGCCAACCCGGGGGCGGACATGGGAGAGCTCGAAAACTTTTCCTTCAGTCAGGCCGTTTCGAAGGACCAGGTCAAAAGCACCCGCAACGCCGCGCGCGGAACAATCCTCGAGGCGGTGAAGGAGACCGACGCAACGCTCAAATGGGGTCTGCGCGAGCAGACGGACGAAAACCTCAAAATGGCTCTCATGGCCGCCTCCGTGAGCACGGCCAACCAGACGGCGGACGGGGTCTATCAGACCACCCAGACCTGGGTGGCGGACGAGTATATCGATCTCGGGAAATTGGATGTGGTTTCAACCAAGCTCAACCACGGAACGGTTACGGGAGGGCCCTTTGTTATCGGCGAAATAATAGCCCAAGCTGATCCGGTGGCGGAAGGAAAGATCGCCTTTGTGGGCGCCGGTTTCATTGAGGTGGTGGAGGTCTCCGGGGCATTCACCGCCGGTGAAGCCGTCACGGTTGCGGCCAAGTCGGCCACCCTTACGGGGGTTGCCACCCTTCGGGACGCGGTGATCACCAGCGCGGACGGCGCCACCCGCAGGGCGCAGGGTACGGATTATACCATCGAGCCGCGTGCCGGATACGCCAGGAAACTCACGGGAGGGGGCGTCCTCAATACCGACAAGGTCTCCTTCGACTGGCCGGCGGTAGCCAAAAAAGTGCTTTACGGCCTCTCCGCCAGCACCGTGCAGCGCAAAGTGACGTTTGTGACCGACCCTGACGATTACGGCCCTCGCAAGCGCTACACGTTCCACAAGGTGTCCGTCTCAACGGACGGCGAGCAGGATCTTTTGGGGGACGGAACCGAGCTCCTCAAATGCTCCGGGACCGTGATTCGGGACACCAGTCAGCCCGCGGGAGAAGAGTATTACAAGCTCGAGATCCTGGGGTAAGCACATACCAGCCGCCTGTTCATTACGGCGTTTTTAAAAGGGGTATCTCATGACCAAAGCAGACTTGATCCAGCGCATGGCGGAAGGTGCCGGAATCACCAAGGCCCAGGCTGAGCGGGCCTTGAGCGCCTTCGAAACGGCAGTAACGGACACCGTGGCCGCGGGCGGCAAGGTGACACTGGTTGGGTTCGGCACTTTCGCTGTCTCGGAAAGATCCGCCCGCACGGGTAGGAATCCCAGGACGGGCGAGGAGATCGCCATCGGGGAGAGGCGGGTCGTCAAATTCCGGCCCGGGAAAGAGCTTTCGGAGCGAGTGGCCGGGTGATTTTGCACGCAATCTTTGCATTTAATCCAAGAAGATTTCGGAGGGGACATGGCGCCCGATGATGAAATGAAAGAGCTTTTGACCCTCATCCCCGGATCGGAAGAGCTTGAGGCGGGGGGTGAAAAGGTCACCGTCGCTTCGTTCAAGGTCCGGCAGATACCGAAGGTTTTGACCCCGCTCAAAAGCCTCGGGAAATACGTCAATGGGGACGACCTCGACTTCGACGGGCTTCTCACCGAGGGGCTCGAGCACCTTGCGGCCGTGGTGGGAGCGGCGGTTGATCGCCCGGCCGAGTGGGTCTTAGACCTTTCGCTTTCCGACCTGGTCCGGCTCGCCACGGCGGTGCTGGAGGCGAACAAGGATTTTTTCAGCCAGGCCGCCCCGCTACTAAAAAGTCTCGGCGGCGCGGTGGCCGCATCCGCTGGGCGGACGTCTTCCAGACACTGATCGGACATGGTCACCGGCCGCTCGATATACCGGATTACACCCTGCCCCAGGTGAGGGCGTATCTCGGGGCCGTAGCGAGACTCTCTGCCGAGCGGGACCTCATGCGGTTAAGACTCGGTCTTGTGGCCGCAAGGGGCGCAAAAGACGCCGTGGGGGAGATGGCCAAGACTCTCGAGCGCATCAACGAAGAAGACGACCGATGAGGGCCGCGAAGAGCCCTGCGGCAAGCACTGCAAACGCAAGGCAAACCGCGACCACTACGGGGGCCATAGCCAGGCGGACGGCCCCCGGTTCGCGGATGAACAGCCCCAGGAATCCGATGGACCCGGCCCACCAGAACAATAGAGAAAGCCAGTGGTCCAGCAAAAAGGCGAAGAGGCGATAGGAAAGCGGGGGACGCATGAGCGGACCTCCCTTCATGGGTGATGCATGGCGGACGATAAAAAGCTCAAAGTAAGCATTCAGGTGGAAACGGATGAGGCCGGAAATAATGTAAGCCGCCTGAAGGCCAAGTACAACGAGATGGTCCTGGAGATCAAGAAGCCTCTTGGCCAGATCGATGCGTTCTCCGCCCTGCGAAAGGAGGTGCTCGAAACACAGCGAGCCCTTCGGGATGCCCAGACGCGGGTGAAGGAGCTCGCCCGCGAGGTCAAATCCTCGGAATCCAAGACCGGAGATCTCAAAACCGGCTTCGAGAAAGCAAAAGATGAGGTCGAGGCCGCAAAGGCACGGGTAAAAGAGCTCGCTACCGAAATCCAGACGTCTAAATCGAAGTCAGATGATCTCAAGACCGGCTTCGAGAAGGCAAAAGATGAGGTCAAGGCCGCGAAGGATCGGGTAAGAGAGCTTTCAGGTGAACTTCAGGCTTCGGAAACCAAAACAAGAGAGCTCAAGGGAAATTTTTCCAAGGCAAAAGACGAGGTCAAATCCTTAACGGATACCTCTGCACGCCAGAGAGAGGAGATCGGCAAGCTCAAATCCTCCCTTCAGGCGGCAGGCGTCGACACATCGAAGCTCGTCACGGAAAAGGTCAAGCTGGAAAAGGCATTAAAGGACACCACGGCGGCCTTCCGCGGTGAGGCGGCCGTAGCCAATGCCAGGGACGATCTCGGCCTCAAATCCCACCAGAGTCTTCGCCAGGAGATCGACCGGCTCAAAGCATCCTACATCACGCTTAAATCTTCCGGCACTCTCTCTATGACGGAGCTTGCCCAGGCGAAGCTTCGGCTCGGTGACCGCATCCGCGAGCTCGGGGAGCAGCAAAACGGGTGGGTCACGAGTATCGAGAAGGCCAAGGTGGCCGCGGCCTCGTTCGTAGGAACACTCTTGTTGATTAGGGGGGTAACCTCGGCCTTCTCGGACTTCGGACAAAAGATGGCCGAGGTGAACACCCTCCTTAACCTGAGCGAGAAAGATTACGGAACCCTCAAAGAGACCATCCTGGATCTATCCACCCGTATTCCCCAAAGCGCTGAGGGATTGGCTGCGGCGGCCTACGATCTGGTGAGCTCAGGTGTTGCCCTGAAGGATCTTCCCACGGCGCTTGAGCTTTCGGCCAAAGCGGCCATTGCGGGGGTGACCGACACAAAGACGGCGGTCAACGCCGGAATGGGCGTCATCAATGCCTACGGCAAACAGATGGGAGAGCTCGGGAACGTCTACGACGTTCTTTTCCAGGTCGTGAAAGACGGGGTTACCACATTCCCCGAGCTGGCCCATCATATCGGAGATGTGCTCCCCATCGCGCGGGCCGCCGGAGTCGACATAACCGAGGTGGGAGCCGCCATAGGCCAGCTTACGAAGGCCGGGATACGGACGCCGCAGGCCGTGACGGCGCTCAAAGGGGCCATCCAGCAGCTCTCCATGCCGACAGGTGAAGCCAAAAAGGAAATGAACGCCCTGGGGATCACCTGGGAAGGCCTGATCAAAACCCTCTCCAAGATCAAGTCCCTCAACCTGGATAACGAAACGCTTAGGAAGATCATTCCGGATGTGGAAGGCCTTACGGGGGTCTTGAGCCTCACTCAGAATTACGAGGGGCTTATCGAGATCCTTGGCCACGTGAAGGATGCGGCAGGCTCGACTGAAGAGGCCTACGGCATCATGGACAAAACCCCAGCGAGCAAGGTGCAGCTGCTCGAGAACGCCTTTTTCCGGTTGAAAGAGGCGCTTGGCGCCGATGTGAACCCTGTGGTTGGTGAGGTCACCAGGAGTATCACTGACCTTCTGAATAGCCTGGCCAATCTGGCCAAGGTTAAGCCGGGCTTGACCGGGCTTTTTCTCGCCTTGATCACCGGAGTTGCAAGTTTGGGTGCGCTTCGGCTCGCAGGATCGACGCTCTTCCTCGTATTCGGCCAGGGCGTGGGAGTGCTGGCCCATGTTAAAAACGGGCTCACTCTCGCGTTTCAGTCCGCGGTGCCGCTTCTTACGACCATACAAAACGGCGTTCCGACCCTGAGCCGCTTTCGCGCTTCCCTCCTGGCTCTGGGGTCGGTCCTGATCGTGGCGTTCACCTTTGATCGGCTCTCGGAGCTCGCGAAGCTCTTCGGCGAGTACGTGGAGCTCCAGAAAGGGATCGATAAGGTAAGCGCCGCCTACAAGAAATCCGCCGAGGAATTCGAGGCCTACAAGGATACGAAGATCAAGGGCTTTGATGAGCTCAAGGCCAAAAGCGCAGATGCGCTTCAGGCCGAATACGAAAACCTTCAAAAGACCTTCTCCTACTGGAATCGATACCAGCAGGCCCTTGAGGTGAAATCCCAAGAGAGATCCTTGGGCGGCCTCTTTAAGACCGAAGAAGCCGAGGCCGCCGAAAAGGAACTCGAAGGGGTCAATGCAAAGATCGGCGAGATCACCAAAGGGTTTGGCGATGTGGGACGGGCGGCCAAAGAGAACAATGTGACTCTTGTGGATTTCCGGGAGAAGGCCGCAGCGGCAGGAGATTCCGCAGCGGCTGCCGGAGACAAGGCAAAAAAAGGGGGGAAGGATACTGAGGCCGCCAATAAAGCCGCCAAGGAAGCGGTTGAGGCACTGGGGAAAGAATTTGATTCTGCCGGCCGCGAGATGGCCAACGCTTACGATTTTGCGGCCCAGCAGGCTAAAGCCCTGGCATCGGATGAAAAGACCGGAGCCCAGGCCGCTCTCGAGATCTACAGGCAGAAGGCCGACACCCTGATAGGCGAGGCCAACCGCGAGTACGCGACAAAATTGGCGGTGCTTCAAAAAGAGGGTGCCGACGAAAAGACCTACACCGAGACGGCTAAGCTGCTCGCCCGGGAGCTCAGGAGCGCCAGGATCAGCGCCCTTGAGGATTATAGATCCAAGCTCCAGCAAACTTACATGGAAGCCATATCGGAGGAAAACCGGCTCAAGGAAAAGGTGCAGAGCATCACCAGCGAAATCGCCTCCTCCCGTTCCTCGCTCGAGGACCGGACGAGGGAGATGAGCCGGCGCACCATGACCGACCTTGAGGCATGGACGGACAGGCAAAAGGAAGCCTACGAAGATCTCGATAAGGCCGTTTCGGCCTTGAGCCAGGCCAAGACTCCGGAGGCATACGCCGATGTGGCCAAGCAATTCCAGGAGGCCCAAAGAGAGGCCGAAAGCCTCGTAACCGAGGTGAAGGATGGTGACAAGACTCTGGTCTCCATGACGGAAGGCTACAACGCTTTCGTCCAGATCGCGCAGCAGGCGCAGTCAGGCTTCGAGCAGGCCAAGCAGAGCGAGTCCGAGGCCACACAGCAGCAGATCCAAGGTGTCCAGGAGAAAGGAGCTGCGGCCCTTGCAGAGCTCGAGAAGGTCACAGCCAAGATCAATGAGATCAATGCAACGCCCATCGAGCCGACGGCGCGCATCAACGTCGATTCGGCCGAGATAGACGCCAAGCTTGCCGAGATCCAGCAGGACACCTCATCGATCCACACCATCCATGTTCAGACGGTAGAGGAAAACCATACGGGCGGCCGCATTGGAAAACTGCATTCGGGCGGCGCGGCCTCATCCCTGCCCGGCGTATCGAGCGCCCTCGTCCCCTTGAAATCAAACGAGCGGCTCTCGAAACTCCTGGTTGATGAGTATGTCTTTCGCCCCGAGGTGACAAAGAAATGGGGCTCGCTTCTCGATACCATAAATTCCGGAAAGCTTTCGCCGGGCGAATTCGTAAGGCGTTTGCTCAAAAAATACATGCCGGATCTCGACCTCGGGAGCATCCCGAGCTTCCACGTTGGAGGCGCCCTGGCTGCCGTCCTGCCCAGGGTGAGCTTTAGCCCTGTGGATCTTTTCGGGGATATCAGGCTCCCCGAGATACCCTCCTTCCACGAGGGGGGAGCCATCGCCGCCGCGGGTCCCGGCTCAGGCGAAACCATCACTCTTCGCCTTCAGGCCGGAGGGGTGGAATTGCCGGTCTCCGTATCCGGCCGCAATCCACGCGGACAGGTAGCCGAGCTCGTGGCCGAGCTCGAGAAGCTGAGGCTTACCCGTGGCTCTCGCTAACTGCGTGCTCTTTTCAACGGAGCGAGGGGCAAGCCTTGCCCCCTTGAGCCTCGATCCGGCGCCGGCGACGCTGGTGGATCTTGAGTTCGCCCACGTGCACGGAGAGTACTCCCCCGGAGACGGCGCAGGAAAGCGCCGGGGCGGAAAGACGCAAACGCTTGACGGCGTCGTGGTGCAGGATTTCGGCGTTGTCGTGGCCGATAGCGAGATAGCGCTCTCCATTTCCATGGCCATATCGTCCGCCCGCATAGCGGTCATGGACGCGGCCTGGGCAGTGCAGGATGGCCTTTGGTACTGGACGGATTCAATCTCGTGCTGGAAGGTGCGCTTTGCCTCCCCCGACGGCTGGAAGAGGTGGAAGAACCTACTTTTTGCGGCTCAAGGGGACGATGTCTATTCCTTTGAGCTCAAGCTCTGGATCGTTTCGAAGGATCTATAACGAATGGCCTTGCCGTATCGAATCCTCCTTTCCGGCGTTGACGTGAGCGCAAAGGTTGCCTCGTTTTCAATCGAAGCAAGCCTTGAGTCGTACTGCCGCGAGGCCGAGGTGACGTTTGCCGATCCGTCCGTGCTGGCAGGGATCGATCTTTACATCCTGCCGGACGCTCCAGCGCTTTCCATTTTTACTCGAGCCGACCTCTCCGGAGCCTGGGTTCCCCAGGGGACGTTTTTTGTCGAGCGGCCCATTTACAAAGACGCAGCCAGCTCCAGCACGGCGGAGGGTGTTTGGGGCCGGAGCAAAACGGCCCTCCTTGGTTCCCCATTCGCGGCAAAGGTGACCAAAACCTGGACTGGGCAAACCAGCTTTTTTGCGATCTGCCAGGAGATGTGCAATGCATCCGGCGTCTCCTGGGATTCGGCCTATAGCGAGATCCCTGATTTTGTAATTTACCCCTACAGCTACCAGTCCGAGGGGCTCTACCCTATAGCGGTTATTTCTGAGCTTGTTGAGCTCGCCTACGGTCCCTCCGGTCTGGTCACGACCGACGGGGGGGATCATCTGTGCATCCGCCTCCTGCGGTACGCCCCGCAGCCGGGGGAGGAGACGGCAACTTTTGAGGGTGCCATTATCGCTTCCCTTTCGCGGGAGCCGGAGTGGCCCGAATTCGGCAACCGCATCCGGGTATCGGCCTCGGCTGGAGTAGGAGGAATCGGGGTTGAGATCACCGTTTCTGACCGCTGCCTGGCCGCAACTCTCGGGCGGGCGAAGCTTTTGGCCAGGGTGACGGACGAAGACGGGGCGCCGATGGACGGGATTCCGGTCGCCTGGTCGACTGCAAACGGCTTCGTCGCCCTGGATTATCCGGCCACAAACACCCAGCAAATCACGACTCCGAACGAGAAGGTGAAGGCGCAGGACTACTACAGCATCTCCGTCACCCACACTCCGGCCTCGATTGTGGGCGTGTGGACCGAGCGCGACAAGGCGCACGCTGATAACCTAGCCGCGGACGGCTACACCCTCAACGGCAAAACGATCACCCTCACGCGCCGGCTTGCCCACTGCGATCAGTCCCTTGTCATCTCCTATATTGTGGGTGGCGTGGCCATAAACTATGCCACGGCGGGTGCCACAGCCGGGACAGAGACCGTAACCGCCGACGCCTACGGCAATACGGCGGCGGAATCCCTATACGTCGAAAACCCCTGCCAATGCCCCCCCTCGATTACGCTCAAGGCCAATCCCTCGAGCATCAAAGTGGGAGAGTCAGCTCGGCTTATAACTTACGTCGAGGCCGGAGGAGCTCCGGTTACGGATGGTCGTCTCGCCTACAACACAATAGACACCAGCCCACACGGGCACCTGGCCTGGACAAGCAGGGGCCTTGGAACAATCGATGTCACAAACGAAGAGACTTCGGCGGTAAACGAGATCGCCGGCATCACCCAGTGTGACCTTTCGATGCATGCGGCCTCTGTCGTTGGGATCTGGCAGTACGAGGAAGACGAAGAGGGCAACAAGACAAAGACGGGGGCCAATCTCTACTCCGATCATTCCGGGAAAACCGTGGATCTCTCGGAAGCCATTGCTACGGGGACTCCTCTTCTTGCCGAGTATGCCGCTCCCGGCGGCGCGGTAAATGTCTATATTGGCTACCTCAAAGGTACTGATCGAATCCGGGCGTTGGTGATGACGACGCGAGAGGAGCCGACCGAAGTAGTAGCCACGATCACCGTATCTGAGGAGGGGGACGATGGGGACCCCGAGGATTGCTGCAGCGACGGACTATGCAACACTGAGGAGAGCCCCTGCGACGCAGCCTCCGAGGCCTGCGAGGATGGAAAAATCTGGTGTAAATCGGGAGGCGCCTACGGTTGCAATGCCGTGGCCGATTGCGATGACTGCGGCGTAGGCAGGGTCTGGTGCTTTAAGTCGGGCGTTGAGGGTTGCTGGGACAACTCAGAGTGTGATGCAGAAAAACCCACCGGTGGGGAGGGGAAAATATATTGCCGCTCCAGGGGGAGAGACGGCTGCTATCAGCCGGTCGACTGCGACTCCTGCGGGGCGGGGGTCATGTGCTACAAGGATGGCGTCCTGGGTTGCTATGCCGAATCCGAATGCGATACCGGCACTGGTGGAGGTTTGCAGGAATGTCCCTCTGGTACGAAGTGTTGCGAGAACAAGGAGACTGGTAAGCGCGGATGTTTTGAGTCCAGCCAGTGCAGCAGTGGAGATGGTGATGATGGCGACGACGGGGACGATTGGGACGAAGACACAGGGGCTGATTGCACCAAGGCCGATGGCAGCACTGTAAAATGTGCGCAAGAAGAAGCCTGCTGTGAAAAGGGCGGAGTGCGCAGCTGCTGGCCCTGGGGGCAGTGTGACACGGTTCCAGACGGCTGCTATACGACGGATTGTCAGCCCGACCCCAATTCGTGGTGCCTATCCAATCGATTCGATGAGGCGCTAAGGAAATACCAAGCCTCTGGCTGCTCATGTCTTGAGCTATGCCGCAAGGAATTCGACAAATATGGGACCACCCAGACATATGACGAGGCTTCATATAAAACTATTATAGATATTGTCGTAAATCGTTATGGCCTTACATTTGGGTCTCCTGAATTCTACGAGAAGTACGAAGAGCTTAAAGATAGGGCGATATGCAGGTGCTTGGTCGAATGTGATCCGTGTTGGGCGATGGAGTGTGAGGATTCGGACCCATTGGTATTAAGTGGCCCAGCTCCTGTAACATCCCCTGGTGGATACACATATTCTGCGTCTGGTGGACTTACGCCAGGGAAATACCATTGGTCGGTTTCAGGGGCCGGGACTTCGTATGACCCGTATTATACCGGACCGAATCTATACGTCACATTGAACGGTGCATGTGGGGCGTTTAATGTTTCAGTCAGCGATTGGGGGGGGTGTGCAGCCACCTCACTAACGGTGCAAGTAATCAACGCCGGGCAGTGGATAGTAACCGGCATTGAAGGCTGCGATAATACTATCTGCGATACTTGGGGAATTGCGGAATGCACCAGCGGAGATACTAGAACTACTTATTTCTGGACCTACGGAACGCATTGCCCCCAGTGCAGCCACCTGGGATGTCCGTGTCCGGGTGGCCCATGTCCGGATCCCAGTGCCGTAATCGAGCCACGAAAGACGTTTCGAATCCAGCGTAAAAGATGGGAGTGTTTATGACAGATCAGGACAGCAAACAGGCCAGGATCAATGAAATCCTCGTCATCCTGACCGCATTCCCAGCGGAGGAGATGCGGGCCGCGCTGAAACAGCACAATTTGGCCAAACGAGAGGCGAGGGTCTTTAATGGGTGGCGTGTTTGGCCGGGACCCGATATGCCTGAGCCACCCACAGAGTGGCGGAAAATCGGGCTAATTACCTACTACAGAGAGTCCCCACCGTCTCCAGCTCAGTCTTCCAAGCCTGCACCTGTTCGGCCCAGGGCACGAGTGGCTCCTCCCACTCCGGTAAAATCCGTCCGAGGAAAAACGGACACCTCGCTCCGGGAAAATCCTGGGGTAACGTGCCCTTTTTGTGGAGGCGAGACGTATCTTGAGCCGCTCTGTCCTGCTGGAAAGGAAGGTAGGGCCGGGATGTCCGGCCGCGTGCTGTGCGGTGATAACTCTGATCACGTTTTTTATCTTCAGGGGGCAAACTGATGGCTAAACCCAATCTCACGTGGCTCTACAACGACGCCCTGAACGATGGCGCAAATACGGGCAATGCGTCGGGAGGAGCTGGGGAGAGTAGCTCTAACTGGGTCGTCCTCGATACCGTTAACGACAAGTTGATGTTTTTAGACGTCCAGCAGGTGGACGGAGACAACAGGGCTGGAGCGAGGTATCCGCTAATCATCCCCACCTCAGGGTCGATTGAGGCACCCAAAACCTTTATCGATGACTTGTCGGCTGGCGTTTTCAACCAGGTCCCGCTGGCAGGGACTACGGCCGGCGATCAGTCGGGCGGCGCAACCCGGTATGTTTTCGCGATCTATTTCGACGGATCAACCGTTGGCGTGCCGTATCTCGAAGCGTGGAACACGAGCGCCCATGCGGCCGCTGACGATGATTTCCTCGGGGGCGGGACTCCGGCCAACTCGACGATCAGAGCTATCGCAACCACCAACGCGGCTCCCGGGAGCGCAACTTGGGCGGGGACTCCATTGAGTGGTACGGATAGCCGGATACAGCTGGATACCGGCGCGCTTAGCGGAGCTAAAAATCTTTATTTCAACATAAAGCAGATCATTTTGAGCAGCTTCGCGCCTCAATCCGATAGCGGGATCGTACTCACCTGCCGGTATCTGTACGCATAGCGCCAGCAATTCATCCTCGCTCAGAGCCGCAGGCGGGATCGTACTCACCTGCCGGTATCTGTACGCATAGGGACGCTCCGGTCATGGCCATGCCAACACTCAATCATCTTCTTGCCTGGCGAATCAAAGTTTGTTTCGCCGATAGGCTCGGGACACGGGAATACCTCTCTAACGATATCCGGCACTTCGACCCCGGATGGGGGGATGAGACATTCAATCGCGCCATAGAGCGTCTCGAATTTTATCTTCCAACGGGCCACAAAATCCTTTTGGCTGGCATGGAGGAGTACAACTTTTTCGTTGAAGCAGCTCAATCCCTCTCGAATAAAGCCGGGCCAGCTATTGTTGCCTTCTGGCTCCTCGGAAAGCTTCCTGGACCCTCCGTTGTGGAATGCTGGCGTATCGGTGCCGGCCGGATAGTGCGTAGCCGTACGACCTACGGCAAAGAGTGGGGTGGCACCCCCTCTCGCGGCTGGAAATGCGGCGCAGTGGGGCCGTCTCCTATTTCAACGCTGGTTGAGGTGTAGGGTATGTTCCCTGATGGATGGAATAGGCGTTGCGCCATAACGATTGATCACACCCAGGTCGCCGCGGCACTCTCATCGTTTACCCTCTACCTCAACCAGAGCAATCTCCCCTCGGAAATGTTCGACGCTGACGGCAGCTATCCGGCCAGGTCCGACGGAGGGGATATTCGATTCTCATCAGATGAAGCGGGCTCAGTTCTTCTCGCCCGCGAAATCGTCAATTTCGTGATCGATAACGATCCGGCAAACGGCAGTGCGCAGATCCATGTGATGGTGTCAGCTCTGTCAGAGGTAGCGGATACCGTTATCTATGTCTGGTACGACAATCCTACGGCAACGGAACCGTCTGCGAGCGATGCCGATGGCAAGTATGCCGCCTGGGCGGCAGAAGACAAACTTGTCTGGCACACCAATCAGTCTCCGGCCGGGGGGGCTGAATGCCTGCTGGACAGCACGGCAAACGCCCACCATGGCACTCCTAGCGGCATGGTGGCAGGCGATCTGGTAGATGGTCCACTGACCAAAGCCCTTAATTTCGATAACTCGAATAATTATGTGGCCGAACCAAGCCATGCGGATTTCGATTTCGGGTCGGCTCTCACGATACGCTTTTGGGAGTGGGCCTCTGCGAGCTCGGACGAAAGAGACGGGATACTTTGCGTGCTCAATGGGTCGCAGGTTCCGATCCATATCGGGATCGGAGGCAGCCAAACGAATTGGGCAACTGGTGGGAATAAGCTGTGCCTGGGTGTGAACTTCAACGGGTCGACCTGGGGCAGCCAGGCGATAGGGAGTAACAGTCTGAGTGGATCGTCTTGGAATCTGATCCATTTGGTTAAAAGCGGGGATTCCTGGATATGCTATTTGAATGGATCTCAGGAGATCTCGGCGACCTACAACTGGGACCCGGTCCAGGGTTCAATCATTTTTGGGGCCCACATCACTTCTGACAGATTCGTTTTGGGAAAACTGGCTGAACTCAGGGTTACCAAAGGCACGGCGAGATCTGCCGAGTGGGTCTTGACCGAATATCGCAACCAGAGCAGCCCGTCGACGTTCGCTGCGGCTGGCGTGCCAGCCATCCCTTACCCGACTTTTACGGCTTTGGAAGATTCGTCGCTGGATTTGGCAGCGTATTATCAATCTCTGGAAAATATCTGCTTTTCGCTTCGAGCACATGATGGGGTGGAATTCATCGATTTGTTGATGACGCTGCAGGCTCTTTTACCCAGTATCGGACTTGAGGATGTGGGACTTGGCTGCCAAGCCTATGGCCTGGACATCTTAGACATGTACTTGGCATTGCATACGGCGCGCCAGTCCTTGCATAGCCTTGGGGTGCATCTGGATGCGGCCTCGCCTATTGCCTTGTGTGATTTTGCTGCGTGGCTCAGCGCCACAGATGGCTCCGGAATACTGGATATGGCTTTGCATCTTACGGCGGTACGCGCAGCGTCATCACTCCGGTCGGTTATCGGGCAGCGCATCTCATCTATTGTGAGCGAGGTAGTGGCCTGATGCTGATCGTTGCGTGGAATATCAATCCTAATCGCATCTGGTTCGCCAGCCTGGCAGATACAGGGACCGGCATTGCAGTCAGTCTTTATCTCACCCAGGCCGACGCAGAGTCCCAAGCCAACAGGCAGGCCTACGGCGAATCCTCCGGCTATAGCGGTGCGGTTACGCTTATGAGCGATGTCGGAGCGACAGTGCCAGTCTCGCTCTACCAAAATCCACCATCCTGGCACCTCCAGGTGTCAGGAGCAGCTCAAGATCCGGCAGTGATTTACCGGATAAAAGAATTCGTCGATCTGGACGATATCGAGCACGCTATCTACCGTAATGCTGGCCTGATTCCCGTACGGGCACAGGCGGAAATAGATGCCCACGCACACGTGAAGGTCGCGTTCAGTGCCGAGTCTGGAAGCCACCACCCCACGCTCCGTGCGGGCGATATCGCCAGAATGGCGGCCCAGAGCCGCGGTGTGGATACGATAGCTCAAATAGTGAGCCACAAGATCGAGGGAACCCCCGACTCCCTTTCGGATACGGTCACCCTCGCCTCTTTCAGGCCGCTCAGACGATAGGATGCACCACCTTGGGGATACTGGATCGGCTCCTTCGTCGAGATTCACCTGCGACCACGGTGGTTGGCCGCGTGCTGAACGTCGAGCTCTCAGCCCACCGTGTGCATCTCGCGGTGGGGAGTATCGATGCGTTGGTTTCGTGGGATTCAGAGGTTGTCCCCCACCTTGGAGAGGGGGATCGTGTGCTGTTGGTCCGGAGGGAAGGCGTTTTCTATCTAATACGCCGGATCGAGGGCACCAGCCCTTCAATTTCACTTGTGGAGGTGTAGTCATGTAATCACAAACACACGCATGGACGCTGCAGAAGCCACCCTTCAGGCCCTCAGCGAGCTGCTCGCCCGAGCACTCCATCGCGCCCCCACCAGGCCCTCCCTTACCCGCTCCCCCCCCACTGCCTTCCGGTAGACAATAGAGCTGTTTTTTCTCAATTTGCCTGCAACTCGGCGATCAATTTATCTGGTGTTCTATGCAAGTTTTTCTGCGATTGTGTGCAACTTTACAGTCGGCCCGGCGTGTGGTGCTCAATTTCAACCATCATTCCGGATGGGCTTCAGACGTTGGAACCGTTCTGGATCATCAGGGGCTCCTGGCCGTCGATCTTCCCCCCGGCGAATGGACTCGCATCACATTGCGTTATTCCGATGGACGCTTCGTTTCAGGTTTCTGGATTCTGGTCGTTTCGGCGATAGGGTGGCTCATATTCATGTTGATGTACAGAAAGACACAAAATCTGATAAGTTCGCGCAAAAGGCTTTAGACAACTCAAAGAAATTAATCTCCCGGAGCACGAGCTTCGTCATTCCGGCTAGAAACATGCCGGAATGACGGTGGGTGTTTCTGAACTATGCCGGTAGATTATTAGACATTATCGGAAATAGGTGCCGATCTTTCGCGATAGCGATCAAGCCCGAACCCGGAGGGTTC
>Ga0074195_1000956_pt1 | contig 46733 bp, 46 predicted proteins | sample EPASupsiteHSE623_FD_64525 | JGI IMG/M metagenome (GOLD analysis project Ga0074195, IMG submission 64525) | Bioremediated contaminated groundwater from EPA Superfund site, New Mexico - Sample HSE6-23 | ecosystem: Environmental > Aquatic > Deep subsurface > Groundwater > Contaminated ...
CGAAGTGGTAAAAAAAGATGCCATCATCACGAACCTGAAAAAACACCTGCGGAAAGAGGAACGCCATAACCGGAACCTTGCCAAGCGGCTGGTGCGGATCAAGCAGTTCGCGGAACTCTCGATGGATGGCGAGGTGCTGCCGGTAAAAGTGATGGATTCGCTGACAAAAGACGCCCTCCGGAAGCTTGCCGACGATGTGGGGATCGAAGAGGGAGACGTGGTCTTTGTCTCCCGGATCGATGGCTGGGGCAGGAGTATTGTCCGGGATCTCGCAGAACTGCGGGTCAGGGCCGTGGTTGTCGGGGCTGCTGTTCTTGCCGGGGGTGACCCGCTCCTCATCCCCGCGTTCCGGGAAGCCGGCGTACCGCTGCTCTCCGATAAGGAGGCCGGGGTGCAGGTCCGGGGGAAGCAGGGACTTGGCGGGAAGGAGATGCTCGAAGCGGCTCTTCTCGCGTGGCAGGGATTACAGGTCCGGCACGAGCGGGAGAAGAAGACCGAGATGATCGAGCACATCTTCAAGGAGTATAAGAGCGAACGGGGTAAGGAGGTAAAAAAGAGTGGATGACCGCGAGCTCCTGAACGTGGTGGCGGGGATTGTCGGGCGGAAGAATGTGCTCGATGATTGTGCCGAGCTGCCCTGTGGCGAAGAGATCATGGTGGTGACGACCGATATGCTCCACCGGACTACGGATTTTGTCGAGGGTATGACCGACTGGCAGGCGGGGTGGATGAGTGCCGCAGTCACCCTCTCGGATATCGCGAGCATGGGTGCCGTGCCGAAATATCTCCTGGTGGCCGTGGGACTTGATGACTGGAAGTCCCTCTCTGGGGTGATGCAGGGTGCGGTGGACTGCTGCACGAAATTCGGTGCGACTGTCATTGGCGGCGATATCGACCGGCACGGTGAGCTGACCGTTGTTACGACCGGCATGGGGCTGGTCAGCAGGGATTTAATCGTGCGGCGGAAAGGCGCCCGCCCCGGCGATCTGGTCTGTATCACCGGCATGCCCGGCCAGGCGCAGGCACGGCTCGACGGCTATCGCCAGTTCGAGAAGATGCTCTTCGAGCCGCAGCCCCGGGTGGAGGAAGGCCAGCGTCTCGGCCGGGCCGGTGTCAGTGCCATGATGGACGACAGCGACGGGATCGCCCTCTCGCTCTACGACCTGATGAGTGCGGGCGGATGCGGGTTTGCCCTTGATTCGGCAAAACTGCCCCTTGCCGCCGGGATTCCCCCGGATCAGGCACGCGAGCTCGCGCTTCATGGCGGCGGGGATTACGAACTGATCTTTACCCTGTCTCCCGACAAATTCCCGGTTGCGGGAGTGCCTTCGACTGTCATCGGGACCGTTGTGGCAGAACAAACCGTCACCGTTGATGGCAACCCGCTTGCAAAACGCGGGTACCAGCACCGGTGGGAATAATTACCCTTGAAGATACCGGCGCATTAATTATGATCAACACGAGACATCTCTCTACATAAGAACGCAGGCATTCTATGGAATCACTGGAAAGTAAACTGGACCGGTTATCCTCTGAACAGCGCAGGGAGATTGAAGATTTTGTGGATTTCCTGCTGTACCGGTCAGGTACTTTGCAGGGCGTTTCCGGCCCGGCAGTGGTGAACCCGACGGTCACGAAAGTTGTACCTCCAGTGATTCCTGTTATGACGCCAATTCTGCAGGACACTCCGATGGTTGTTGCGAGCGAACAGAATATCCGGCAGGCAGACACCTCTTCGACCGGCATGCCGGAAGAACCTTCCCCTCTCATCCAGGAGATTACTGTTGAAGTCGAGGATAAGATTTCCCGGGACTATATGGATTACGGGCAGTTTGAGCAACAGCCGTCCCCTGCAACAGAAGCGGTAAAAAAAGTTAAAACAAGGCTGCTGATCCAGAAGAGTGATCAGGACACGTCCCACCACCTGCTCGACTGGGTTGATTGATCCCAGCGATATTTCCCAAATCTGTTTTAATGATATTGGCGGTAGGGCAGCAAAGTATCGACGATACTCTTTATCTCGCCCGAATGCAGGGTGACGATTACCTGAAGCCGGTCGGTTCCCCGTGTTCCCTGGAGTTGTACTTCCGACAACCGCTGGTTGAAATTGAGTGTTCCTTCGGTAACCGTACCATCCGATCGTGTCAGGATAACCCTGTTGGACCTGACCAGACCCATCCCGGGACCCCCGGCAAACTGGACGGTGATCATGGCGTTTGACGATTCCTTGTTCACTTCCACGAATAGTTCTGTATCCTTTGCCATGGTCTGGGTCGGCACCGCAGTGAGGACAACTGTATTCACGAGAGTATTCGAACTGCGGTAATCAACGTTTTCTGCCGATGTGGGCTGTCCCGTCATATCCCCACCGGGCAGTTGTGCCGGCAGGGAGATGATCCCGCTTTGGAATCCAAGTACTATTGCGATCAGCGCGAAAAGGATTATTCCGGCGAGCATGAGCATCTTCCCTCGTTGTGCTGAAAAGGTTGCAGGGCCTTGGGAAGAATCGGTACGAATCACCCCCGGCTCAGGAACTGTCATGAGCGGAGATGGCGGGGGTGGGGAAGCAACCGGGGGCTTAACTTCTGCGACTGGGGCGTCATTACCACGGACTGGCGGTATCTTTTCCGATCCAATGATACGTTCTATTGTTTTTGCCAGCGTCTCGATATGTTTTTCAAGAGGCGGGGTGACGGCATCAAGCCAGTGCGGGACACTGATAAGGTATTCCATAGACTTGGAAGGTACGATATCTTCTATGCGGAACGGGATGATGATCCTGCCCTTGTTCACTGCATTGGTCAGTTCCCGGAGAACATGGGGAGAGTTGTTGGCATGGGAGGAAAAAATGACGATCATCATCCTGCCCCCTTCAATACCATCGATGATCGCTTCCGGGAAGTTTTTTCCGGGAGAGACATCGCGGGGGGCTATCCAGCACCGGATATTCAGCGATTCCAGTTTTGCGCAGACCGCATCTGCAATGAGTTTATCCTCCTGGGCATAGCTGATGAAAACATCATGGTGACTCTGTCCTGTCCCTGCATTCTCTTCAGGCATATTCTGGAGGTACCTTTATAAACGTGTACTGTGGGTTGTGAGATTATTAGTGTTGTCTTTATCGAGACGAATGATCTTCAGGTTCACTTTTGCAAGGATGACCGGCAGGGTTCGGGCTGCGTTGCGATCTTTATCCCGCTGTTCCTCCGGAAGTCGATCCCACGGGACAATGCAGTCATGAATTTTTTGCAGGTCATCGCGCACTTTTCCATATGCCCAGCCTTTTTTTACCCGTTCATCAACCCACTGCTCATGTGCCCGCTCGGCAAGAAATTCGAGTTCACTCCCGGTAAATTCAAAGGGAGGTTCCCGACTGGCGACAGAAAACCCGATGGCACAATGGATCATATGGAGTGTCTTCCAGATATTATCGGCTTGCCGGAGATTGGAGTCTTTCAGACGGTGTGGCAGTTCATTCCAGGGACGCATAGACGGGTTTGATTCCGGAGTCGCCCCCGATCTTTTCTGTTGTTCGATATATTCGTCATGGATTGCCCGCGCAACGAGCTCATGTGTTCCGGCAGCACCGATATCATAGTATTTCCTGATGATAAGCCGGACTTTCTCTGAATCGATCCACCCTTTATCTATTCTGGTGATGATATCATCGATCTCCTTTGCCAGGTTATGGATTTTTCCCCCGGTAGTTTTGTCATCCAGCAGATCTGACAGGCCGATGATGGCTGCCAGCGGATTTCTGATGTGGTCACCGAGGACAGCGAACTGCTCGATATTTTTTTCAATCTGTGTGTATGCGTCCTTCTTGAACTGCTCCATCTCCATCTGGTCGGTCATGTCAAGACCACATACAATAATATCTGTCACTGCACCTGAAACGTCCTTGTGAGCAATGATGGTGAACCGGATTACCTTTCTTTCACCAGCATCTCCCAGAACTGTTTTCTGGATGACTGTCCGTACTTCACCGGATGCAATGACATCATGAATATCTGCCATCATCTCATCAAAATCAGTGGGAAATACCTGACGGAGATTTGTCAAGGCTTTGGGATACTCCCCTGCACCGGCGAATTCCCTGAATGCCCGGTTTGACCATACGATTGTCCCGTCAGGCTTCAGGATTATCGCCCATTCTGCGATTCCGTCAAGAGCATCGGTGAGGGCTACGGTAATATCAGCAGATCCGCTCATTTTATTGCACCCGGTTATCTTTGTGGATACTATTCGCCAATTATTATCTTATAGTATTGTTATTGTTCGGGGATAAGGTGGATACGAATGAATATTTACTGATGGGCACTTCCCGTCCCAGATCTTTTTAGAAAGAAAACCTTCAGTTATCAGGAAAAGTTCCCAAAAGAAGGATGGATGACGGGATTTGATCCGTCAAATCGCGAGGGCTCTGCCCTTCGAACCCGACGCGGCCTACGGCCTCGAAACAAACGGTAAAACTGATTACGAAATAAAAGGTTTTTCAGAAAAACTTCTGAGTAAAAACGAGTGGACTCGACGGGATTTGAACCCGTGGCCTTCACGTTGCAAACGTGACGATCTACCCCTGATCTACGAGCCCTTTGCAAGCGCACTTGCGGCATACTATTTTTCCGTCAATTCCATATAGTTGTTACTGTCTGAATGGTATGAATCTGTGAAAATAACCCGATCTTCACCATCAGATTCCTGATAAAAATAAAAAAAACCGGAAAATGGACCCGGCGGGATTTGAACCCGCGGCCTCTACGTTGCGAACGTAGCGATCTACCCCTGATCTACGAGCCCGCTTTTTGTGGCATACAATTTTCCAGCGCAGGGAATATAGTTGTTGCTATCCCAAAACGCACCCAACGTCACACAATCGGGTAAGATGACGTGAAAAAATGATCGTATCAGAGAATGATCTCAATATCGAGCTTCTCTGCAAGTTCCTTGTACCGGTTCCGGATAGTGACTTCAGTGACACCCGCCACTTCTGCCACTTCACGCTGGGTGCGTCGCTCTCCGCCAAGGATCGAGGAGATGTAAATTGCGGCTGCTGCGACACCGGTCGGGCCTCGGCCACTGGTCAGTTCGCGTTCCCCGGCCTGCCGGAGGATCTCCACGGCACGGCTCTGGACTTCTCCTTTGAGGGTAAGTCCCGAGCAGAAGCGCGGCACGTAGTCAATGGGGGAAGTCGGGAGGAGCTTTAATCCGAGTTCGCGGGAGATGAAACGGTATGTCCTGCCGATCTCTTTCCTGGACACACGCGATACTTCGGCGATCTCATCAAGGGTCCTTGGAACGCTGCATTGCCTGCATGCTGCATAAAGGGCGGCTGCTGCCACACCTTCAATACTCCGTCCGCGGATCAGGTTCTTGTCCACCGCATCACGGTACACGACTGCTGCCGTCTCACGGACATTTCTCGGCAGGCCGAGTGCCGATGCCATCCGGTCAAGTTCTGAAAGGGCAAATGCAAGGTTACGCTCGGTTGCATTGCTCACGCGGATACGGCGCTGCCACTTGCGGAGCCGGTACAGCTGTGCCCGGTTCTTGGACGAGATTGCCCTTCCGTAGCTGTCACGGTTGCGCCAGTCGATCATGGTCGAGAGACCCTTATCGTGGATGGTAAAGGTCATCGGTGCGCCGACCCTTGACCGCTTCATTCGCTGGTCATGGTCGAATGCACGCCACTCGGGACCCCGGTCGATGAAATCATCATCGAGCACAAGCCCGCAGCTCTGGCAGACCAGTTCAGCCCGCTCGTAATCGTGGACAAGCTGTCGGCCGCCACATTCAGGGCATACCGTTTCGGTGTGGTTCTCTGCCTTCTTCTCTGTCTCTTTCTGCTTTGTCCGCGATTTAAGCGCTTCCCTTTCCGTCTGGAGGGTTTTTAATTTTTCAACTTCTGTCATCCGTATTCCCCGATACTGTTTTTTCTGATTGTCTGAGATGGTGCATTCGTGCCGGTGTGCTTATTTTGCGAAGAGTTTCTCGTTGGGCAGAACTGCGCATTTTTCGCGGCAGAGAACTGCAGCGTACGGTGCTTTTACATTGCCAAAAAGATCCAGGATCTTTCCCACCGGTTTCATCCGCTTGTCAGTCACTTCACTGTATAATGCGGGGAGCTGGCCGGCATCGCACTGGATAATGAGCATCCGGCTGCCAACGGTGCTCATCGCTCGACCAACAACTTTCATTTAAACAACCTCACGAACACAAATAATGCTGAAATAATTTAGTAATCTATATATGTGCGACACCACGGTATTTAAGCATTCCGTGAAAGTATAAATAGAATTTTCAGGAACCGGGGAATTGGTCGATATTTAAAGATAGGACCTCTTTGCACTGAGCATCGGTCAGTCCGGCCCCTTTTGCCACGATAAATTTTGCCTCTCCGGTCAGGATATCGTGAGGAGCATGCGCGTCAGAGTCAACCACGAGCTGGCAGTCTGCCTGTTGTGCAATTTTTGCCACGTGACCGTTCGTCCGGTTGTGGCCGCCCCGAGATGTGAGCTCAAGGGCAATCCCGTTCTTTGCAGCGAGCCGCGCATCCTTGATTGTGATGAGTCCCGGGTGGGCGAGCACATCCACATACCTGCACTTACAAGCGGCCAAGTTTGTTCCGGGAGCAACCGGTTCTACCGTAGTCTCACCGTGAACAACAACGATATCTGCCCCCAGTTCCTTTGCAGATTTTGCAAGACCTGCGATCTGGGTGGGCGGGACATGGGTGAGCTCAACCCCGCAAAGGAGTTTCACCCCATAAATCTGTGCAGATTCCCGGACCCGGGACAGGGTTGAAAGAATCTCTTCGATATTGGAGGTATCAGCATGATCCGCAATTGCAACAGTCGTATAACCAATCACGGCCATCCGCCGGATTAATTCTGTTGGGAGCATCTCCCCGTCAGAGAGGATCGTGTGGGTGTGCAGGTCATACATTCTGTTTACCGCCCCTTATCCATCTTCTGGGCAACTTTTTTTATGAGAACCTCTTTTTTATCGGTCCACTCAACAACAATCCGGCCTTCATGGCGCTCCCAGTGTGCCGGGTGGTGGTGCTCTTCTGCCCGGAATTTCACCCCCATCTTCCGCAGGGAGCGTTCAATATCCGTAAGAACCGGCCCCTTGGCTGCCAGGCTGCGCGGAACCCTTCTGCCATCAGCCCGTGTATACCCTGCATTGAAGTAGCAGGGATAAAGAATGCACTCCCCTTCTACCATTGCATGAAGGTTTGTGGGTCAAGGTATAAACAGTGTACGCTCCCAATTTGTTACATGCATCATATCGACGTCAGGATTGAGAAGGATGTGTACGACGTCAACAACACTCTGGCCAGCAAGAACGCACAGCACCTGAAGGCTCACGGGGTCCGGGCGTTTGACCTCCTCGGGGCGATCGGTTCAGGCAAGACAGCGCTCATCGAACGCCTCGTCCCGCTGCTCAATAAAAAAGGTCTGAAGGCAGGTGCGATTGCCGGTGACGTATACGGAGACGACGACTTTAAGCGGATTGTTGCACTGGGAATTCCGGCGTTCAATGCGAACACCGGGAAAGAATGCCATCTCGATGCCCATCTCGTAGAACACGCGATTGACCACCTTCCTCTCGATGACATTGATGTCCTCTTCATCGAGAACGTGGGGAACATGGTCTGCCCCACGGATTTCCGGCTCGGTGCCGAGAAACGGATTGTTGTCGTAAGTTCCACGGAGGGAGACGATGTGGTGAACAAGCACCCGATGATGTTCCGGGACTGTACAATCGGTGTGATCAACAAAGTAGATCTGGCACCGCTCGTGGGGGCGAACCTTGACCGGATGCAATCGGATATCAAGCGGTATAATCCTTCGATGCCGGTCTTCCGGACCAACCTGAAAACCGGTGATGGCGTAGCGGCCCTGCTCGATAGTATTCTTGCATAATTTTTGTGGATTATTCCCCGTTCCGATAGTCCGGATTGGCAGGAAAAAATCCGGACGTCATTTTCAAAAAGCCTTATCGTGGAAAAATGCGTTCGGGAAGTACTATAAATAATTCTGAAGGGAATATATAGAGCACCATCTTTGAGGAAGTTAGTTCCGGGAAGATTTTATAGAGAGTGACACCATGCAGTGGCAGGGAGAATCAGTACGTAAGGTAACCGGTGGCAGGCGCCGTCCGGCAGCGATGAAGCGGAGAGCAGAAATCGGTCTTGCACCGGCAGACACCCATATCGGGGAAGACCGCAGGAAGATCATCCGCACGTTCGGTGGAAACGAAAAGGTACGGGCACTCAAGGCATCTTTTGCAAATGTGACCAACCCCGCAAATGGCGAGACCAAAAAAGTGAAGATCCAGACGGTTGAGAAGAACACTGCAAACCCGAACTTTGTCCGGAGAAACCTGCTCACCAAGGGCGCAGTTATCAAGACCGAGCTTGGACACGCCCGCATTATGAGCCGCCCGGGCCAGGACGGCGTTATTAACGCAGTGTTGCTCGCATAATCAATATCAGACCAGCAATCTTTTTTCATCCAGACCTGCATATTCTAGCTATGCGAAGGATCTGTTATCGTTTCCCCCAGCGGGTGGATCTCTCATTTGCGATGGGGATGCCGTTTAACGAGACGCTCAGGTATATCGCCGATCTGGATAGTCATGAGACAACCAAGACAACCGGAAAAGAGCTGGTCCGGGTCAAGACCCGGGTAGAAATTGCTCTTGACCGTGCAACGTTTGGGGATATCACGCCGGATGTTTTACGTCCCGGGGTAATCACCGAAGCTGTCGATCTGAAATGTTCTGTGCTCGCGCTTGCCCTGCGCGGCGGGGGAAAAGTTCCCATAGCAAATGATGTCTTCTACCTTCGCCTGACCGATCAGGTGTCACGCACAGATATCGATATCGCGAAGGATGGCAGCGGCGAAGGACTGGATGCGCTCGATATGAAAAATATTCTCCTGGGTACTACCAAGTGACGCTTCAGGTTACGGTTGCGGCACCGTTCAAGCATACCCGCAAGTCCGGTATGAGAAAAAACGAACTGGTCTACTATTACGCGCTCGACCGGAAATGGATGAGTACCGATCAGGCGAACCAGCTTCTGCGGCGTGCGGAAGAAGAGGGCTTTTTGAGCATGGAAAATGGGATCTTTACGCCCCGGTTCGATCTGACTGCCATAACGATCCCCATTGGCTTCAAACCAACATCAGCCATCTTTGAACGCAATGATCCGGCCCAGGAACTTATCAGGCGGATTGCCACGACTAAAAATATGCAGGAGACCGATATCGTTGCAGAGATGAACCGGACGATCAAAGACGGGTTCGACGGACATCTCCTTCCACCGGCCGCGCTCGTTGTTCTCGCAAAAAAATATCATGTTCCTTTTGAGGATCTGTCCGATGCGCTTTTGCAGGGTGTAAAGAAAGGCTGAATCCGTACTTATTTTAAAACAGATAACTGAAATCAAATCCAGAATCTGGCAGAGCACAAAGTATTTCGCCCATTTATTCAAAAACTATCTTTATTAAAGTCCGGAGTAGGTTTATGAGGAGAAGAAACGATCCGTGGGATAAACCGTGGGTGAGTATCGCAGCAGTAGTGGGGATCATTGCCGTTGTTGTTATTGCCCTGGTATTTTTTTTGGGGGGCGGAAACACTGCTGGGCAGTCATCAACACCGGGGCAAACCATGACACCCCTGGCAACACAGGTGCCTTTGGGAACTTCGGCCCAGCCAACCTCTGTATCAGGAACTGGAATAAACCCGGAATCGATCAAGGAATCTCCCACCGTCACAGTCCCGGGCACCGGGGCGTATGTCAGGGTGAGTTACCTCGGGAGTTTTGCCGGAACGTACGGGATAAACGGGGAGATGGTGAAGGTGCAGGATTCCGGTGACCGGGTGTTTTCTCTGAATGCTTCGACCGGATCGGTATCTGCAACATTCCATAAGGAAGACAGTTCCACCCGCCACGATATAACCGTGGAGATCTACAAGGATGGCAAGGCGCTCAAGTTTGCCAAGAATTCCTCGGCTTACGGTGTAGTGAGTGTTAACTCACCGTTATAATCCTTTTTTAACGCTTGATAAAATCTTAAAAAAGATGGGTATCTTATCTCTTGCCGCGTGCTTTTGCTGCAGCTTTTTCTTCCTTCTGTCCTTCAACTTTCGGGAAGATCTCGTCTAAGGATTTCTCTCCGTAGGCAGTTACGCTGGCATTTATCTGTACGAAATCCTGGGTGATCTCGCTGGAGCGGATGGTCTTTCTCCGGCGTTCCCCTTCCATCGTCGGGTGAAAACCGATTCCACCGGCAAGGAGCAGGTTCCTGCGTCCCGCACCGGGAATACCCTTCTTTGCAGGGATACCGGTCCTGTCGGATGCACCGGTGATCTTGATCCTGTATCCTGCAAGCCCGATGGGGGCTGCATCTAATTCATCGCCGATACGCTTGCCAACGATCGACCCTGCCGCGCCACCGCTGGCATCGACATTGTAGGCGCGACCGGTCTTGGGGTCTGATACTACGACTTTTAAGTCCACCATTCAAATCTCTCCCTATTGGTTTTTTTGGAAAAAATCCATTTCATGGATCCTTTCACGTCTGAATTTCACGTCTCGAACTGCCGGCTCGATCGCCTAGACATGAGAAGTACCCATTTAATTATACTGGTACGCTATTAAATCCTCGTGTCCTTCCGGACAAAGTGGTTTTACTTGCCCCAGAAGGGTTCGGTTTTCCTGCGCATCGACGTGTACTCTTCCAGGATCTCCTGTGTGCTCGTGTTCAATGACTTGAGCATCTCCTTTTCCAGTACTTTCACGTGGCGCTCGGGAACATCCACGAACAGGTCGTCGCCCACGTTCAACTGCCTCCCGATGGTTGCCCCTTCAATCGAGATCGCCACTTCGAGCCCGGCATCTGCTTCCCGGATATTTTCCTGCCGGAGCTGCATGGATTTGAGGTGGCCTACTTTCTTACCGTCGAGTTTGATAAGGTTCACATCGTTGCGCAGTTTGCCCCCGAGAACCCGTACGCCCACCACAGCCGGATTGCTCTGCCGGAATACGCAATCGGGCATGAGGCGTATCTTTGCCGGCATGACCACGTGTTCGAATCGCTGCTTGTCTAAAAGGCGCTTCTGTTCATCCCGCCATGCAACGTACTCGTCAATGAGCTGGTAGATGACCCGGCCTTCAAATACTTTCACCTGGGTAAGTCGATAATACGATGGATCCTTGAGAGTCTCTGCAACCTCGGGGAGCAGGGGTGTGTTGAACGAGAGCAGAACGCGGTAGACCGGATTTTTTATGGTCTCGGTCTCGATCAGATCGTGCCGGCTCACCGGTCCGACTTCTGCCCGCATCACGCCAATACCTTTTCCATCGAGTTCTTTGCAGAGTGCTTCCAGTGCACCAATGGTGTCGGCTTTGATGACGATCCCCTCATCGGCAAGGTTGACATGGATCTCGGTCATCTCCTTTTTGATCCTTGCTTCGATTTCATCGCGGTTGCCCCGGACTACAAAGAACGGTGAGCCCGCGATCACGCCTTCGAGATCGGGTGCGGTGACCTTGACTCCCGCTGCTGCGACTACGGTCTTCTCGCGTTCGAACCGGTCCTCAACAAGGATCTCTTTCATGGGCCGGGGTTTTAAGAGCGACCGCACTTTTGTAAAAATTACATCTCCTTGCGTGGCGACTGCGATCTCATCGCCGATCGAGAGCGTCCCGTCATACAGGATCACATCCAGGGTTGTTCCCAGTCCCCGCTCCTCTTTTACTTCAAGGACAGTACCGGCACCCGGGCCTTCGACTGCAAGCGTGAGTGCCTCTCCCATGTAGCGCTGGGCAAGACCGATCATGACCATCAGGAGGTCAGTGATCCCTTCTCCCGTGTGGGCACTTACGGGCACAATGGCGAGATTGCGCTGGAAATCTGAGACGCGATCGAACCGGTCCGCGGAGAAACCGAGTTCCGAGAGTTTGCCTACCACTTCATAGGTCTTGTTCTCCACATCCCCTGTGACCCGGTCATTCTGCTTGGCAAAAGATGAAAGGAACGACTCGTTTTCAAAGACTCTCCAGCCATGAATGCGATCGATCTTGGTCGCCGCGATCACAAAAGGTGTCTTGCAGTTGCGCAGGATCTGGAGTGCCTCGATTGTCTGTGGCTGGAATCCCTGGTTGATATCAACCACAAGGATTGCCATATCAGCAAGGGCACCCCCACGGGCGCGGAGCGTGGTGAAGGCATGATGTCCCGGGGTATCGATAAAAAGCAGCCCGGGAATATTGATCGGTGCCTTTTCCATGGAGCCGCTCATGGCGCGGATTGCTTCAATGGGAACGATCGTTGCGCCTATGTGCTGGGTGATCGCACCAACTTCTGAGCTTACAACCGAAGACCCGCGAATCCGGTCCAGCAGCGAAGTTTTGCCGTGATCCACGTGCCCCATAACGCAGACAATCGGTGTCCTTACCTTCGGGTTTCCCGCCATATACCCTCACCTTTCCTTGTGTATCAGCTCTAATGCGGAAAAAAAAGTTCCCGCTTCTTGTGTATTACCGCGTGTGCGCTTTTTTACGCCACACTGTTAAGGAATACCGTTCAGAGCCACCTGATATGTAATGGATGTCCGACCCTATTAATAGTCACCTTGTTACCGGGAGGGAGTTGATGAACAATTATCGGGAACCGGGTCTGCACCGGGGTCCGTTCAATAGTATAACCCCGGAGGATCAATAGGGATAGATTAATCAAAGCGAAGTGCAAATGTAAAAGGGCAAATTGCCGGGGTGGGGTAGTTGGTCATCCTAGAGGATTGTGGATCCTCCGACCCGGGTTCGAATCTCGGCCCCGGCCTTTTCTTTTCGTTAACATCTATTCCTCATTTACTCGTCTTCCTTGTATGAGAAAACGATGAATCAGTGCTCTTTGGGGACGCTAAAACAGGGTTAATTTTCCTTCACTGCCTGATTTTCAGAGGGGTCTGTCAAATAACCGGTAAATCTGCCGGAGCATTCATGAGCAGGACCGGTATCACTTTTTTGTGTATTTTTAGCGCGAATTTTTTTGGCACTATTTTCTTTTTCCGGAATTTTTTTAAATCAAAGTCTGCTTGAAAAACTTCAATCGCGATCACAGGGTGTTAGATAAGTTGCTAACTGTTGGATAATTATCCAACTGTTGGATAATTATCTAACAACAAATCATTTTCTCCGGGGTGAGGGTCCGGGAAAAAAATCAAGGTCTGGTTAAAAAATTTCAAGAGGGGGCTGAGGGGTCGATTGAAAAAAAAATTTCAGAGATCGATTTAAAATTTTTTTGTGCGAAACGGATCCGGATTTTTTCTGTAAAAAGTTCAGCCAGAATTTGATCTGGTTCAGTCCAAAATCAGATCAAAAGCATTGTTGTAAATGGGGAATATCATGGGGTTCCCTGCGTCAGGGTCTCTTTTCGGGACACAAAGGGGCACTATTCTTTTTCGTGCTAACGTGATCGAACCACGGGTAGGAGCGCTCCTCCGGGAGCGGTGATGTTCATCGGGAAGCCACCAGTTACAGTACATTTTTGTACAACAACCAACAAAAATGTACAATATCCGCTGCACAATCATTGTTACCGCAGCTCCCTGAGGATCTCATGACACACCACAAGTATGTTCACGGTTATTCACCCCGCGAATCGGAACGGCTCGCAGATCAGGCACAGACCCTCACGGAACTCCTGCACGATGATACCTGCTATTCCGCCGGTTCCCGGGTGCTCGAAGCCGGGTGCGGGATCGGCGCCCAGACCGTAATTCTTGCGCGGAACAGTCCCGGTGCCCTGATCACGTCGCTCGACATTTCGGAAGACTCCATCAGGAGGGCTGAAGAGAAGATCCGGCAGGAAGGGATAACCAACGTGACGTTCCAACAGGGGGATATCTTCCGGCTACCCTTCGAACCGGCGAGCTTCGATCACATCTTTATCTGTTTCGTGCTGGAGCATCTCGCCGAGCCGCAGCGGGCACTGGAACAGCTCCGCCCGCTCCTCAAAGACGGCGGGACCCTCACGGTGATTGAAGGGGATCACGGCTCCACTTTCTTCCACCCGGAGAACCCGGATGCCCGCAGGGCTGTACAATGCCTGGTGGATCTCCAGAAACAGGCAGGCGGCAATGCCCTGATCGGGAGGGAACTCTTCCCGCTGGTCAGCGGTGCCGGGTACCGGGATGTCCGTGTTTCACCCCGGATGGTATACGTGGATGCCTCCCGCCCGTCCCTTGTCGAAGGATTCACGAAACTGACGTTCACCGCAATGGTCGAAGGCGTGGGTCCGGAAGTCGCCCGACAGGAGCTGATGAACCGGGATGCCTGGGAACGGGGGATTGCAGCGCTCTACCGGACTGCCGAAAAAGACGGTGTCTTCTGTTACACGTTCTTCAAGGCGACTGCCCGGAAATAAGGAGGTACCATGCAGATCTCCGTTATCCTTGCCCACCCGTACCGGGGTTCTTTCAACTCCGCGATTGCGGATACTGCGGTCATCGCGCTCCGCGAGACCGGTCATACGGTTATTTTCCACGATCTGTATGCGGAACGGTTCGATCCCATTCTGCCCTATGGGGAAATTCCCCGTGACTCTCCGCTTCCCCCGGTCATAGCTGACCACTGCGCCGAGATTGCAGCGGCAGACGGGATCGTGTTCGTGCACCCCAACTGGTGGGGCATGCCCCCGGCGATCCTCAAGGGCTGGGTTGACCGGGTGATCCGCGCCGGCGTGGCTTACCGGTTTGCGGAAACGGATACCGGTGAAGGAATCCCGTCCGGTCTCCTGAAGGCAAAAGCGGTCATCGTTTTCAACACGTCAAATACTCCTGCGATGCGGGAACAGGATGTATTTGGCGACCCGCTCGAGCGGATCTGGAAGGACTGCATTGTCTCGTTCTGCGGCATTCCAGCCTGTCACCGGAGGATGTTTGGTGTTATCGCCACGAGCACGGAAGAGCAGCGGAAGGCATGGCTCGAAGAAGTGCGGGAGATCACGAACAAGGTGTTTCCCTGAAGCGGGTCTCTGATGGTGTATCCGTCTAATCAGGACTATAATTAAAATCGGTTTCCTTTCATCTTTGCCCTTGCCCCTCATTTCCTCACACTTTCGCGTCGCGTACCCGATGCCCTTTTTATTATTCCGGCCATCTCTAGGTAGTGGAGATGTACCGATGGAACAATCTGCGGAAATGCATGCAATCAAAACGACCCTCCGGGAAATGAACCGGTGCTGGACGGAATCGTGGAACGAGACACGTTTCCGGGAATATATCCATCCCGAAGCAGTTGCCATCGTGCCCACAACCCCCGGGGTTCTTGAGGGACGGGATGCTTATATTGCCGGGTGGAGTGGGTTTGTAGAAGCAGCAACAATCCATGCATGGAACGAGAGCGATCATCGTATCCGGATTCATGCGGACGGATCCTGTGCCGTTGCTACCTACCGCTTCTCGATCTCGTTTACCGTGAGCGGGCAACCCGTAACGATGATGGGAAGGGACATGTTCTTCCTTGTCAGGGAATCGGGACGATGGCTTGTTGTTGCCGACCAGTTCTCACCGGAACCCCCGGGTTCGTAAGTCCGGACGAACAAAAAAACCTAGGGAAGCCAGCGGTATTAATCATTTCAGGATTCAAAATTAAGAAGATCATTCATGGACACCACCATTCTCATCGGTTACCTTGCCGGGGCGCTTACCACAATCGCGTTCGTACCGCAGGTAGTCCGGGCATGGAAGCTGAAGGAGACCCGGGATCTCTCGCTTGCCATGCTCATGCTCTTTGCAGCAGGTATCCTGCTCTGGACCTGTTATGGGATCTGGACGGAATCACTGCCGATTATTGCGGCAAATGCGATCACGTTTGTCCTGGTTCTCGTGCTGCTCGGCCTGAAGGTCCGGTACAAATAATTTTTATTGAATAGCGGCCTGACAACGGAACATAATCCTGAAAAAATCCAGAAAATTCTACGCGAATTTTTAAAAAAAGGTTATTGACGGGATAATTGTGGGAATTTTTTTAGTCCTCAAGAAGCACGAGACAGCTGCCGATCTTGTCGTGCAGTCCCTGCCGCTTCTTGGTAAGCCCGATCATCAGAAATCCGATGAAGATGATCAAGGCGGAGATAAATTTCCCGAAGTGGCGGAGCGTGACGCGGGCGAATGTAGGTTTGTTGCCTTCCATATCGGTCACCATGATCCGCATCAGCACTTTACCGGGCGTTGCCTGGCTGCGGGAGGATTCGAACCCGGCAAAATAGAGCCACGGTATCACGATGATGAGCATGCCAAAGGCAGCAACGATCGGGCCGAAGGCGGCATCCGCGGTACCCGCTTCGGTGAGTTCCGATACCGGAGCCCCCTGCGCAGCGATATAATATGCGTACTTGATACCGTTCGTCATTGAGAAGAAGGTGATCGTGACAATGCCAATAAGGAGAATGAGGATTGCATCAACAATGAACGCGATAAACCGCCTTCCAAGACCCGCATACACGCCGACTTCCGGCCCCTCTTCCTCTTCAGGAACGATGACGGGCTTTACCGGCAGGGATGCGATATCAAACCCGCACCACTGGCAGAATTTTCCCGATGCATCGGTCTCTTTTCCACATTTAGGACAGAACATTCCCTGTTACTCCTGATACATAACGTTAAACCGGGTGTCCTTTTTAATTTAACTGTTCTTTCCTTGTATTTTTGGTAATTTTTTCCTGCCGGATCAGCCCCGGATTGAGGAAAAACAATATACTGGCAGTCAGGTTCGTATCCGCTCCATTCCCGAGCGCAAATCAGAAATATATACAAATTGAAAGCAATTCCTATGAAAAATGCCCTTTTCCTGCTTACCGCGATCGTGCTCATACTTTGTGCGCTCTCTGCCGGTTGTACGAGCCCGAGCGAGACAGAGATCCGACCGGGGGAGACTCCCACACCCACCCTGTCCACGACTGCCACAACGTTCCCGGCAACCAGTGTGGCCACTCCTGTCACCATGGATACCCTGCCGCCCGAGCAGTATGTCGATCTCCAGCTCACCAAGGAACGTCCCGACTATACGCTTCACCTGCTCTATAACGGGGGAAAAGGCGAGATATCTGTCCAGAATATCCTGATGAGGGTCACCCTGCCGGACGGGCAGGTCACAGAGCAGTACATGAATGACGGGCAGCGAAAACCCCGGCGCGGGGATGAACTGGTGATCCAGGGCAGCAGGGGAAGCGACCGGGTCGAAGTCTTTGTGACCAGCTCAGGAAAGACCTACAAGGCTATCGACCGGCCGATGCTCATTACCTTCGTATAATTATCTTTTTTTTATCATCCCGCATGGTGTGATTTTCCGACCCTTTCCGCGTACTTCTGGGTCAGGAACCCAAGGATGACAATGATTCCCCCCGTTGCCGCGAGCATCAGCCATTGTTCGGGGCCGGCAGTGCCAACGGCAAGCCGTGTGAGCAGGTTGAGCGGGTTTGAGGGCAGGGCAAGGGTAAAGAGGATCACGACCACGAGTGCTGTAGAGAAGATGAACTGTGCTGCTGTACGCTCGCGGTAATGCAGGGCCGTAAGGGTACCCAGCAGGATCAGGATGAAGGACGTGACCACGACCTGGATCAGGATTAGCCCAGCGTTTTCGATGGCGATGCCATTGACCATCAGGAGCAGCAGCCACGCCCCGGCCTGGATGGGCACCAGCAGCTCACAGGCCAGTACCTTGCCCCAGACCATCTCGGAGAACGTGATAGGAGTCGAGATCAGGGTCTCTAAGGTCTCGTGCTGGTACTCCTCGGTGATGAGGTCGATGACCAGCGCGGAAGCGATGATCGCCGGCATGAAGACCAGCAGGGGAATAAGCAGCCCGTACACGAATTCGTAAAAGTCACCGCCACCGGTGGTTTTGGGAATACGGATCGGGATCGGCTGCTCGCTGAGCCGGTGCTCCCGCACCTGCCGGAGATCTATCTCATATTTCAGGAAAATATCCTTGAGCTTCACATCGACGATCGCACTCTGGAGATCATTGGTCAGCGAATAGAGCGTGATCTTGACCGGCTCATCTGCTGATGGGGACGTGTCGGGTACATAGATCACCGCGGAAAGCTTCCGCTCTTTTAACGCAGCAACCCCGGTCGAGAGATCCATCGGGTAGACCCGGAAGTCCGGGCTGCTCTTGAGATAATCGAGTACTGCCGAATCGTTGCCGGCATAGGCGATGTTATACTTATACCGGGAATATTTCGAGAGCGAGGACGGGTCGTACATGGAGGTGAGCCCGACCATGAGGAAGGACGAGAAGAGGGCGATGAAGAGCTGGAGCAGGACCGCCAGCAGGATCGTACGCTCGTTGAAGAGTCCCCGGAACTCTTTCTTTGCGATAATGGTAAGGTGTCGTGCCTTCATGTGAGCCACCCCAGGATAAAGTAGAGGTTATACAGGCAGTGCACCGCAGTTGCGAGCACAAGCCCGATGACCAGCCCTCTGCGTCCCCAGAATTTCAGCGAACATGCAACGATCAGCACGCCCACGAAATGCAGGAGGAGCGGCATCCAGAGTACCCCTAATGAGAGGAACAGGATGCTGCCAAAGACCGACTCGGAGATCTGGGCGAGCGTGATAAAGAGGAGCAGTTTTTCCGCAACCAGGAACCCGATCGCCGTTGCAGCGCAGGCCGCAACCAGGTTCTTCCAGGTAAAAAATGCCGGATCCTGGGCAAAGAGGGTATAGATGCCAACGCCTTTTGCGCACTCCTCGATGAATGCGGCAAAGATGAGGAGCAGCACCAGCGAGTACGGCATGGGCAGGTTGAAGAAAAGCGTGAGGCTCATCAGCTGGAGCATGAAGACGAACGGGATCGAGAACCCGGTCAGCAAAAAGACCGAGAGGAACGGGTGCCTCCGGGAGATGATCTCGGAGAGGAACTCGCGGATGCGCGGGAGAAGTTGTTTTTCTGAAAAGAGCCGCTCTTCCTTGAAGTTCTTCATCCCGATGTAGAAGAGCACGGCCCCCGTCAGCCAGAAGAGCGAGGTGGAATACAGGTAGTCAGTGACCGTCCACGGGGTGCCCTGGATGGAGAGCACGATCAGCGTCAGGGGCGAGATGAGGGAGATGACATGCACGTTTGCAAAGATGCTGGGGAAGAACAGGTACGAGGTGGCAATGGTCGAGAAGAAGATCGAGATGAACGAGAGTTCCTTGAAACTCCGTGCGAGCATCCCGATCAGGAGCGCATTGGCAAGGAAGAAGATGATGACCGGGACGAGGGGGAGGAGGATGATCAGGGGCGCTCTCACGTAGAGCGTGAGCGCCGTGCAGATGGCGACCATGCCGATGAAGTAGGGGATCATTTTTCCCAGGATGATCGATGAGGACGCCACGGGTGTCGAGAGCAGGACTTCGCCTTTGCGCTCGATGCGTTCGTTCATGATGCTCATCATGAAGAACTGCGAGGTGAAGTAGAGCGGGAAGACAAAGACGAAGATGAGGATGATGGAGTCAAACGGCAGGGGAGGCGATAATTGCGAGGGCGTCTTGAACCTGCCCATCGTGCTCTCGGTCGAGAGGACTTCGGTGTAGCGCGAGATCTGGGTATTCTGTGCGCTGGATTTGACCAGTTCCTGCCGGAGTTCTTCCCGGGTAAAATCCAGTGACGGTGAGGGAGTGGGGAGGCTTTGGATCTCGCCCTCAGGTACCGGCGCCGCCCGGCTGGGGGCCGCCTGGACGTACTGGCCTGACTGGGTGGATAAGAAGGTGAGTTCGCTGGTCACGGTCTGCGTATCGATCCAGAGCGGGTACGCGGCGAAGAGGTCGGTTTCACGGTTGTAGACCGTGTTGACATATTTGGCATAATCGCGTTCGAGCGTCTTCTGTGCCGCCCGTGACCGGTCATTCGGGTTGCTGTACACGCGCCCGTTGAAAATGATCAGGTCGTAGGTATTCCGGTTCCTCACCAGGTCGTAGGCATCTGCCTGGTACACCGTGAACCGGGTATCGCTGGCAACCAGTTCTGCGATCTGCGGGTCTTCCACCCCGACCACGTACATGCCGTCCTGGAGGTGCATTCCTGTCTGGGCGGCAAAGCCGGTCACTGCCACCAGCAGTACGAAAAGGACAATGGCAAACGGCAGGACGTCCCGGCTCATCATGGTGAAGGATTTCTTCACTTCCCATCGCGCGATGGTCGAGATGTCGGTCAGCCTGCCCATACGAGATATGACTCCTGGTACTATTGACCACGGTTCGCAGGTTTTTGTATTTTTCCTGCGGCAGTTATCGTACAAGTGTAGTATTTGGTATTGCTCAAATAGTACTCGGTGCAGACACGGGGAGCCCCGCAGCGTTCGGCAGAGCCGGCAGGAGCGAGATGACGCAGGGGCATGTTATGACAGCACGTCCTGGTTGACCACGTAGGTATAGTTGAGTTCCCCGGCCAGCAGGGGCATCATGTTGTCAACATCGTAAAAGGTCATATTGAGGTGCGGGTCATAGGTGGAGAATTTTACTTCCAGGCGCTTTTCGACCCGGTCCACCCCCTCGTATACCTCCGGCAGTGTCTTCCAGTCATCAGGAGTCTTGGGATAGATCTCGTAATCCTTGTCGCTCACCGCGATCACTTTCAGGATATGATATCCCTGGCCGGTCAGGCTGGACGAGACGGCGAGATCGGCAAGAGAGAAGGTATCCATGCTGATAACCCCGCTGCCCTGGCACGTGTACCAGTCCTTGGCGTGCGTGTGGAGGATCACGTACGAGTGGCCGCGGGTCATGTTCTGGCGGAAGAGATCCAGGGAAATGCTCCCGTAGTCTCCCTTGACAAAGAACATCTCCCCGCTGTTGACATCGATCAGGTACCCGAGTTCCCGGGATTTTTTCAGCTCGCAGGTGCCCTGGTTAAACGAGGTGATTACGGTATCTGCCTTGTCACTGTTCTTTAACAGGTCGAGCGTGTTTTTTGCATCCTGGATACGGGCCCTGAGGGCGGACCCGGAGATCTCCGGCAGGGTTTTTTCCACCGTAACGGTCTCTTTTACAGGGACCGTGGTTGACCGGGAGATGGTGGCGTTTGCTGGGGTGAGGGTGAGGGTGGCGGTGGCGGTGAAAACTGCCGGTTCAGGGGTCGGCGTTCCGGCCACTGAAATCGTGCCCTGCACCGGCGCGGGTGTGGGGACCTGTGTGATAACCGGCGTGAAAGTGCTCCCTTCGACACTCTCCGGGCCTGTACAACCGGCCGCGACAATTACCAGGAAGCCCGCGAGGAGAGCAAGACACCGGTACATGGAGAAGACTTATGATCTGTTTTTTATTAACCTGCTCAGTTACTCCATCCCAATCTATATCTTTCAGTCCACCTACATCTGATCAAAAGGCAATCAAACATGATAACCGCCCGCAATCTCACCAAGAATTTCGATGGTTTTATGGCACTGGATGGTGTCAGTTTCGAGTTCGATGATGGCGAGATCTTCGGTATCATCGGGCACAACGGGGCGGGTAAGACCACGCTGCTCAAGATCATATCCGGTCTTATTGCTCCCACGTCCGGAGAACTCCTGATCAACGATATCGACGTAGTGAAAAACCCGATCGCGCTCAAGGAGAACCTAGGTTACCTTCCCGAAGAGTCCCGGCTCTACGAGACGATGACTGCGGAGAATTACCTTGCCTTTTTTGGCGAGATCTACGGGCTCTCCCCGCAGGAGATCCGCGTCCGGTCCAGCCAGCTCTTCGCGGCGCTGTCCCTTGAACCGGAGGGGAAAAAGATCGGGGAGTTTTCGAAGGGGATGAAGCGGAAGGCTGCGATCGCCCGGTCGCTCATTCACGAACCCAACTTCCTTGTGTACGACGAAGCCACGAGCGGTCTTGACCCCATGACCTCGCGGTTCATCGCCGACTACCTGCGCACGCTCAAAAACGAGGGCAAGACGATCGTGCTCTCGGCGCACAACCTCTACCAGGTGGAGGCGATCTGCGACAAGGTGATGATCTTAAAGCGCGGGAAGATGGTTGCATTCGGCACCATGAAGGAGTTGCGCGAGCAGTTCGGCACGCTCACGTACACGATCTTCTTCTCTGTCGAGAACCCCGGCAAACTTATCGGGCACTCCAAGACGTACCGGCAGGAAGAGGGACTCTTTGTCTGCGATGCTGAGAACATGGCCGAACTCAATGAATGCACCGGGCTCATTGGCGAAGCGGGAGGCAAGGTCGAGAAGATCGAGTCACGGTACCCGTCGCTGGAAGAGATGCTGGTCAAGATCGGGAAATAGTCCAAAAAAACCCGGATTTTTTATTCCGACGGTATCCCGTTCACCGGCCGCGGTACGGGAGTGTTTCGGTAAACAGCATCACGGGGAATCCTTTAAATCATCTTTCTGCCGGTCGCAAGAATAATTGTTTCCCGAAGAAAATCGCTTAGGGAGAGAAGTGGAGCCATATGACGACCCGTTCAGGTATCCTTCGCGAAGTACAGGATAAGGACCGCGAGAAGATTCTGCAGATTTTCAATCACTATGCAACTACTGGGTTTGCTGCCTATCCTGAAGGCCCCGTACCCCTGCAGATGTTTCCCCTTCTCCGGGAAGGTGCACATTCCTTTTGCGTTATTGAAGGTGAATCGGGCATAGCCGGGTTTGGCATACTCAAATCCTTCTTCCCCTTCCCGGCATTCCGGCACACCGGCATGGTTACGTATTTCGTACACCCGGCGTACACCGGACAAGGCCTTGGCAAAAAAATGCTTGAACGGCTGACGCAGGATGCCCGCACTGCCGGTATCTCCATACTCCTTACAAATATCTCATCGAAAAATGAGGGGAGCATACGGTTCCACGAGCGCAACGGGTTCACGCATGCAGGCCGGCTACATGCGGTGGGGGAGAAATTCGGCGAACCCTTCGATCTCGTCTGGATGGAAAAAAGGATCTGATTTTTCTCCCCACCCCGCTTATCTCACGCTACCCGGACCATTGCTCCCGTGTTCCGGGCTGCCGTGATGAGCGTTGTTCCCCCGCAGTGCTTCTGCATGAACGACTGCGCTGCCTGTTCAATCCCTTTTGCCCCGGTGTCGGCAACCGCGTACACGGTCGGCCCGAACGAACTCATGCCCGCCCCGGCAGCCCCGGCCTCCCGCATCACGGTGAGGAGCCCGGCAACTTCCGGGGGCTGGAGGCCGAGCTCGACTTTCTTGAACCCAAGGGACTGGACATTATTTATCGACGAACCGAAGAGATCGAGATCGCGCTCAACGATCCCGGGCAGCATCCGCATGAGGATCTCGTGGCAGAGCGCCTGCACCTCGCCAAGGGGCACCGGGCAGTTGTGGCGGAAGATGTCCTTCTCCATCGCACCGCTCTCGCACCGGCCGGCAGGTCCGGTGTCGCAAGCAGGATATTCCAGTCTTTGGGAAAATCGTGGCGGGCGATGACCGGTGGTGGCCGGATGCCCCGCGATGCCGATGAGGGCCGGAAGTCTGACTTGTTCTCCCCGGGCCCGAACCGGTGCCCGCCATCGATGATAAAGCCCCCGTGTTCAAACGCCGCGGTGCCGATACCTGACGTGCCGCCCCGGCCGGCGAGCCGGGCAAGGTCTGTCACCGGTATTGTTTTGCCATAGAGTTCGCAGCATGCCCGTGCGGTGGCAAGCGCCAGCTGCGAACCGCTCCCGAGCCCCGTGTGGGCCGGGTAGCGCGACCGCACGTGAATCGAGACTCCGGCCCCGGCATGGATCTGCCGGAGCACTTCTGCTGCGATCCCGAAAAGCCGCTCCTGTGTGGCAGTGTCGCAGCCCGTCACGCGGATTGCGGGGCTCTGCTGTACTTCCAGCAGGATACCCGGTTCATCGAGCGTGATGCCGATCCCGCCATCCACCCTTCCCGAACCGCCGTGCATATCGATCAGGCTGACATGGATCCGGGACGGGGTGTTTATTACGACCCGCCGCTCGTCAGGGAACTGGTTGTACGGGAACTGCTCCTCGATAAAGATCAGGGGCTTTTCCCGGTGGATGATCCGGTACTGCCGGCTGAGCACCGGCTCTTTTTGGCAGAGGGAAAAGATACGGCAGGTATCCGGGGTAGCATCGGCTACGCGGGCGGAGAGAATCTCCCGCCGGGCCTCGATATGATGGTGCTTTATGATCTTTCCTATCGGGATGTCGGCCATCATCAAATCTTTTTTGAATGCCGGGGAGAGCCGGTCAACCGGCGTTTCGGATATGGCATAGATCAGCACATCGTTAGTCACGATATCCCTGAGCTCAACGACCCGGTGGTTGACCGGCTCGCCCACGCAGACATCCACCCGGCCCGCAGTCTCAGCGTCTGCGGGAATAATCTCCTGCACGAGTGTTTTTACCGTAACGGGATGTCCCGTGACCGACTCTAACAGTTGTGTCACGGAACCATCCGTGCCGAGCAGGATTTTCTGTACCCGTGACAGCCGCCCCACTGTCTCTTCAATATCCCTGATATTGCCCGAGATATCCATCCCATCAACCTTATCGCAGGAACTTCATAAGCGTAGTGAAATCCTGTTTTTGGTATTTTTCCGTACCGCACACTCTTTTTACCTTACCGGGCAACCATTCAAACTGACAGACCATGACAAACCCTGCAGTCTTTGACCGGATGACGGACGAAGAGAAACGCGAGTACCTGGACTTCCTGCTCTGGCATTACCGGGTCGTAGATGCATTCTGGTTCATCTATATTGCCGAACAGTACGGCCAGCCGGTTGCCGAGAAAATTAACGAGCAGGTCTGGGGTAAAGCCGGCGGGATGGCAGCAAAGGATCTCGTACAGCGGTTCGGCATCGCCGAAAAAGGATTGTCCGGGTTTGTAAAAGCGCTCAGGTTATTCCCGTGGGCAATCATCGTTGATTACACCATTGAGGAAAAAGAGGATGAAGTGATCATCACGGTGCCGTCATGCCCAACGCAGGAGGCCCGGCTCAAACGGGGACAGGGGGAATATGTCTGCCGCGAGATGCACCGGGCCGAGTTCACGAGCTTTGCCCGGATGATCGACGAGCGCATCTGCGTGGAATGCGTGTTTGCACCGCCCGATCCCCATCCCAAAGAACTGTTCTGTAAATGGCGTTTCTCTCTTAAACCGGAATAATCCCGGCATTCTTTTTTGCCCTGATCACCAGTCAGGACAAGGATATTTTAATACTGCCAAATCGTTCTGTACTATGTATTGCCCGATGGGAGTGCTCTGGACAAAACCCGGTTTACCCAAGTGCTTACGTAGCCCATGTGAAAAAATATGAAATATCAGGTACTGCCATAAGGTATGTTTTTTCATGTCCAGCCCGGTGCACAGGATCTCCATTTTATATGTCGATGATGAGGAAGCACTTTTAGAGATCACCCGGCTCTCATTAGAAAAAGATGAAGAGTTCTCGGTAAGGACTGCGCTGTCGGCAGCAGATGCCCTCCGCGTGATGAACGAGCAGGCGTTTGATATCGTTGTTTCCGATTACCAGATGCCGGATATGGACGGGATCGAATTTTTAAAGGCGGTTCGCGAGCGGTTTGGGGATGTCCCGTTCATTCTTTTTACCGGGCGTGGCCGCGAAGACGTTGTCATCGACGCGATCAACAACGGTGCAGACTTCTATCTCCAGAAAGGGGGGGATATCAAATCACAGTTTGCCGAACTCTCGCACAAGATCCGGCAGGCCGTGGCGCGGCGGCGGGCTGAGCATTCCTTGGTCGAGTCTGAAAAACGCCTTTCAGATATCATCGATTTCCTGCCTGACGCCACATTTGCAGTCAACCGCGCGGGGGTCATCATTGCATGGAACCGTGCCATCGAGGAGATGACCGGGTATTCTGCTGCGACGATGCTCGGGAAAAGCGACCACGAATATGCGCTCCCGTTCTACGGCAAGCGACGCCCGATCCTTGTTGATCTGGTCTTTGCGCCGGATGATATGGTTGCCCGGTTTTACACCAACATCCAGCGCGAAGGAGTTTCCCTGACTGCTGAAACCGATCTTCCTCACCCCAGGGGAAGCCCGATCACCGTTCTTGCCAAGGCAAGCCCGCTCTATAACCGCGAAGGGCAGGTCACCGGTGCTATCGAGGCCATCCGTGACATCACCGGGCGGAAGAAAGCGGAAGACGAGCTGCGGTCCGCGTACGAGCAGATCACTGCTAGCGAAGAAGAGCTTCGCGGACAGCTCGAAGTGCTCGCAGACAGCGAGAAGAAGATCCGCGAGAGCGAGGCGCGGCTCCGGTTCATGATCGGGTTCTACGAGAAAACCAGGGGACCCGAGCCGGAACTTCTCGGGTCTGCTGTTGAGGGTGCGGGGGCAGTCACCGGCAGCCCGCTCGGGTATCTCGCTTTTATCAGTGATGATGAGAGCAAACTGACCATGTACGCCTGGTCGAAGACGGCGATGAAGGAATGTGCCATCCGGGACAAGCCCATCACGTACGAAACCGCAAAGACCGGCCTCTGGGGAGAGGCGGTGCGGCAGCGCCGTGCAGTGATCACCAACGATTATGCAGCCCCGAATCCGGCCAAGAAAGGATACCCGGCGGGACATCCCGAGATCGTCCGGCACATGAATGTCCCTGTCCTTGACGAGGGACACATAGTTCTCGTTGCAGGTGTTGCAAATAAACCTGCAGATTATACCGAAGGGGATGTACAGGAACTCTCGCTTCTCATGCAGAGTCTCTGGCAGGTCATCAAGCAGCGCCGGACGGAACAGGCGCTCCGGAAGAGCGAGGAGAAATACCGCCAGCTGGTGGAAAATGTCAACTCCGTTATCCTCACCCGGGACAACCAGGGGGCCATCACGTTTATCAATGAATTTGGAGAACGGTTCTTTGGCTATACCCTTGACGAGCTGATCGGCCGGCAGGTTATTGGCACGATAGTCCCTCCGGTAGAATCTACGGGAAGGGATCTTGTCCGGCATATTCAGGATATCAGTGCAGATCCTGAAAAATTCCGCAACAATGAAAACGAGAACATGAAAAAAGACGGTTCGCGGATCTGGATGAAATGGACAAACCGTGCCATCCTGGACGAGAACGGGAATCCTGCCGGTGTATTGTCTGTCGGGATTGATATCACCGAGAAAAAAGCAGCGGAAAATGCCCTCCTTGAAAGCCATGAACGGTACCAGGCCCTCTTCGAGCTGGGTGGCGAGGCCATCTTCCTCTTTGACAAGACTTCCGGCACTATTCTTGCCGCAAATACCGGGGCCGCAGATATGTACGGTTATACCCGGGATGAACTCCTGCAGTTGCGCTATGCAGACCTCCAGGCTGAGCCGGAGCAGACCGTGCAGGTCACTATCAACCCCCCGCCGGGTAGCGAAGTGATCCCCCTGTGCTACCATCGCAGGAAGAACGGGGAAGTATTTCCCGTGGCGATTTACGGGCGCGTGTTTAACTGGAAAGGAAATAATGTCCAGGTATCGGCTATCCAGGACATCACGGTACGGCAGAATACGGAAAAAGCACTGATTGAAAGCGAGCAGCGATACCGTGTCCTCGCAGAACACGCATTCGACGGGGTAATGGTCCAGGACTTTTCCGGAACGATTCTCTATGCCAATCCCCGTATTGTAAGCATGTTCGGGTTTTCCGGTGCAGAAGAGATCCTCGGGCAGAATGCATTAAACCTGGTTGCTGCGGAAAGCCGGACTATGGTCATGCGTGATATGCAGAATGTCATTGCCGGCAGGGGCGGCCACATCCAGAAATACAAGGCAATCAAGAAGGACAGGACTACTATCCTGATAGAATCTGTCGGTGCCAGCATCATGTACCGCGGAGAGGTGGCCAATATTATCGCGCTGCGTGACATTACCGATCGCGAACGGGTGGAAGACTCCCTGCGGCGGGCGAACACCAAGCTGAACCTGCTCAACAGTGTTACCCGCCACGATGTAAACAACCAGGTCCATGCATTGCTGGGTTACATCCAGCTCGCCGGGATGCAGAACACCGATCCAATGGTGGCTGATTTCCTCAGCAAGGCAGAGGTGGCCGGGAGCCATATCACCCACCAGCTTGATTTCACCCGCATGTACCAGGACCTCGGGCTCAAGGATCCCCAGTGGCAGGACCTGCGCAAGCTTGTCGACCGGGCAGCCCCCAAAACCATTGAGTTCATCAATGACAGCAGGAACATTGAGATCTTTGCCGATCCGATGCTCGAGAATGTCTTTGTCAACCTGTTCGACAATGCGATCCGGCACGGCGAGCATGTGACCCGGATCGCAATCTGGTGCATGGAGGCGGAAAACGGGATTCTCATCGTTGTTGAAGACAATGGTGCTGGGGTTCCGCTGTCCCTGAAAACGAAAATTTTTGACAAGGGTTTCGGGAAACATACCGGCTTTGGACTCTTCTTGGCCCGCGAGGTGCTTGCCATCACGGGCATCTCCATACTTGAGACCGGGATACACGGGAAGGGCGCACGGTTCGAGATCTATGTCCCGAACGGGACATACCGGATCGTGCCGGACGATCCCTTTGCAGAATAAGAGATGGTATCTTAAAAATTTTTTATACCCGCATTCATGACGCGGGTATGCCGTGAGAACCAGCCGGCGCATTTCGTGAGATAACCAGGAATTACCCGAATCTCTTTTTTACCGGTTTACGGTCTCTTGCCGGTTCCGGTACGTGTGCAGTAATTTCTGCAATGGACTCCTGCGTGAGCCTGCCCCGCTTACCAACAACCTCTCCGCTCCTGATGGTGCGGATGCGGGTTGTGAGCACATAACTTTCCGCAAAAAGGTCAAGCCCGCCTTCGGAAAAATCGTCCAGCGAGATCGGTATGCACGGGCCATCGGTCGGTGGCCGGCTGCTGACCGGGCAGATCTGCACATCCCCGTTTTCGGTAGCCTTAATCACGATGGCCGGGCGCGTCTTTGCCCCGCCCCGCTCCTCAAAAGCAACCGGTGCAAGTATGACATCGCCCCGCAGGTAGTGCCCCATATCCTAAGTACTCCGGCACTATCGGGCATAAGCCGTTTGATCCGGCAGACGCAGGATTTTTCTCCCCGCGTGGTTCATTCACTTGCGGAAACACACCATGAGGAAAACTGATACAACGGGAGACGCTGCACCAACAGCACGTGAAGCATCGCTCCTGATGGGAGCAACCATGGCGATATCCATGATGGGGATATTCATGGGCATTTTCTTTCTTTTTCTGAGCATTGACACTTCTGTCAGAGTAGTGACCGCAATTCTTGTCGGGATTGTTGGCATTATCAGTTTTGTCCGCCATTCCGTGTACTACAAGTCCGACCAGATCCGGATGGGCTGGCGACAGGATCATCCCGAGTTCCAGATCGAGGTGGGGTATGCAAACCTTGCACTCGGTACCTGGGCATTGGTTGCAGCGGTTTTCAACTGGGGAACACTTATCTGCGGGATTCTGCTTGCGATCTATGCGACCTATCTCCTCTGCGCCCTCTTCCTTCATCTCTTTGAAGCTCATAAATGGGAGGACCTTCACACCCCGGCACATCTCCCAAGGGTATTCCGGAGCGTGATCTCGACCGGGTTTTTTGTCATAGTTCTGGCCGGGTTTGCGTTCATCGCTTTTGCCCGGGCGGGCGTATTGCCCTTCATAACTTTGTAAAAAATACTCTCTTTTTTAGATCCCGGTTTTTAGATCCCGGTTACCGTACCTGTATCCCGCTTTGCCCGTAACAGAATCCTTAATGCCCGGAGATCCCATTGAAAAGTAATGGCCCGGTGCGATCGCTGTGGAAACGAAGTGGCTCTCCCGTTCTCCTGCCAGTACTGCGGGGGGCATTACTGCGCAGAGTGCCGGCTGCCGCCCAACCATGACTGCGTCAATATCGCATTGTGGAACAGCAAGCCCCGGCCGGCTGTGGGAATATCCTACGGGAAAGGCGGCGGGGCAACTCCCACGGGTGGGGGATATATCGCGGGCCCGCAACGCTCTTTTGTCAAGAGACGGGCAGAAGGGATACCGTACCTGAAGATCATGATCGCAATCATCGTCCTGATCCTTCTCATATTCGCGTGGCTGGTATTCAGCGGGTACCCGCTGCTGCGATAATTTTTCCTCTTTTTGTCTTTCCTCATGGCAGCATCGATCCCCCGCTTTGATAATTACCGGAGCCCTATTATTCATACGAGAGGAATTTTGTTCCATGCGCCCGCCTCACCTTCTTGTCATTGCCGGTATATTCGGTCTCCTGGTTATCCTGGCAGCCGTACTGATCCTCACGAGCCCGGCCCTGGTACCTGTACCGGCGAGTCCCCTCGCTGGTGAAGTGAAGTATGCCCTTGATGCCCCCCTCCCCGGCCCCCGGTATTATACCGGTATCGATTTTGATACGCTCAGATCAAACGATCACCTCACGGTCATACCGCTGAAAGGTTACCGCCAGCAGGTGACCAATTACAGCTGCGGGGCAGCAGCCGCGATGACGGTGATGTCCTGGTACAAACATCCGGTAAATAATACCGATGCTGATGAGGAACGGGTTGTCCGGGAAATGTACAGCAATGTTTCGGAAAAAACCGGCATCAACCCGGAACAGCTTGCATCATGGTTCAACCGGCAGGGTATGAACGCAAGCTGGGGAACCGGTGGGACCGGCGGGATGCTGCGCAATAACCTGAAAAATGGTATCCCGACCATGGTGGAATGGATGGACTGGGGCGGGCACTGGGTGGTAGTTGTCGGGTATGATACCCGGGGAACGGAAACGGTCTGGGACGATGTGATCATCTTTGCCGATTCCGTGGACTGCCACGATGACCGGGTGGATGGGATCACGTATGCGAACTACGGGCAGTTCGATGCCATGTGGTTCGATGCGCATTATTTTCCGGAGAATATGCGGGAGCGGGCGTATGTTGTTGCCGTACCGGGCAGCTCCCTTAACCCCTCTTGAAATAAGCACAGGTTCCCCTTTCGGGTACACGATTGCACTGGGGAATTCCCCTGAAAATCACGCGACTCTGCACCGTACCGGACAACCACTCGTTTTTTTTAAAGATAGCGAAGTGTTGTTCGAATCAGGGGTCTGCCGGGAATTTTTTCCGAGCAACAGGTGCAAAGGCAGTATTTATCCGGGAGATCCCGCCCGGCTACGTGTACCCGTGGCACACGGTGGTGTGCCGGGAGTATGTCGTGACCATTGAAAGGCAGGTGAAGATCGAAGCGGGCACCGGGAAAAACGCAGAGGATGTTGCCGGAAAAGGAGACCCGGCCCGGGCTATCGGCACAAAACCCCGGCGGCAGATCTTTGTGACCCTGCCATAATAAGAATCGGCACAACCGGACTTCTCTTTAAAACCGGCGGTGAATAACGAAAAAAAGATGTCGCGGGCTATATCCCTGCCGGGTAAGCACACGAAGATATGATTAAACGGCTGCTGCTTTCTGGAGCAGGAGACGACCGTTTGATGTAAGCCTGAGTACGATCTCCTTGCTGGATTTTCCCCCGTCAAGATAGCGCTTGGAGAGTAAGATACGGACGTTTGACCTGATGCTGCTCTCGCCATGATCGGGGAGAAGCTGCTCAACGACATGGGTGATATGACATCCCTGTTTATCGCCGACTGCCTGAAGAATGTGAATATGGATAGGATCAGGCACAAAGACTTGCGGGGCTTCAAATGATATCGATTCCATACTTCAACCTCTGATAGGATTAACCGGTTACAAATTCCTCTGGTGCAGGAACCTGTAAACGTGTCATCATACTATTATTGGTTGTATGAGATGAAGTAACCATTCATAAAAAAACACGGTAAAATATTTTTTTCATAATAACCGGTCTGTCGGGCCAATGATTGTGTGCAGGACTGGTTCCATCCTGTCACTCAGGGTGAATTTTTACGTAAGGCTCTTTCATGATACTGAACAATCTCCTGTTCCGGTCGGTCGGACCTGCGGGCAGGAAATCCATCCATTCGCTGAATACCGGGAGCGGACAGGGATCGTTTCCCCATTCCATGCCTTTATCTGTCTAAAGGATCGAGAGGAAATATATGACAAAGAAAGAGCACGTGATGAAAGTTGTTGACGAATCGACCGGGCTTATGGAATGCCTTGTGTGCGGGGCAAAGCATAATGCGGTGATGAAACCCGGTGCTGACGGAAAATTCCTGCCGGAGAACTGGGAGTGCGTCAACAAGTGCCGGTTAATTCATCACGATGACAAATCGTCTGAAAAGAAATAATTCTTTTTTTCTCTTCTCCGCATCAATCCCCGGTTAAAAAAAATGATCCGGATTGCCGGTAATTCCCCCGGGTCTTGACCGCTCGCCCGACCTTTTTAACAAAAATTTCAGGAGACCTGACCACAAGGCATTCAAGAGCCTGCACTCCACCAGAAAAGAAGGAGCATGATGCGTATGAGAAAATTCCCTGACAGGAAGGACACCCATCCATGACCCGCGGGAAAAAACCGGAAGCGGCGATTGCTGAGGCCAAAGCATTTGCAGAGCGGATGGGGTACCGCTGGATGGAAAATCCCCTCGGCGATCTCCCGTACGATCTCCAGATCTTCAAGCCCAAATCGTTCCGTGTCGTGAAAGTCCGGCAGACCCGGTACCATATCGATCCGGAGGGTTTTTACGACCAGATGTTCCCGGACGAGGTTGCTGGCCTGCGTTCGCTGCCGTTCCCGGAGTTTATCCTCCGGGAGCTCTGGCTGCGCACCCAGCACGAGCGGGCCTGGCGCCGGCTTGTTGTCTACGATCACTCGGTCGCTGAGATCGGATGGTGGGGACCGGATGATTACACGAATCCCCATGCGAGATGATCGCGGGGGAGATGGGAACCATCATCCGGTTTTCCCTTGTCGCGCGAAAGCAATGAAACCCCGGTTTTCTGGCGCTCTTTTTTAATTCGCGGTAAAAAAATTACATAAAATTTTCACAACCTTTTTTGCGAATTACCGGTAAAATCCTGTACGATGAATACTCCAGAATTTCCGGCCGGATCCCGGGACCGCTTGGCCCTTAAGATGATCACCGGCTTTTTCTGGGCAGTCTTTGGCGCAGCAGTCCTGCTTGCCCTGATGATCCTGCTCCTTCCCGACAAGATTTTTCTTGCGCTCAGCAACTACCTCCAGATTGCCGCTGCACTTGTCGGGGCCCTGGTGCTCCTGTACGCCCGGCACCGCGAAGGCGGGCAGGAATACCTGCTCTATGCTGCGGGTGCTCTCGGGCTCTGGGGGATTTCGAATGTTGTCTGGTACGTGAATATCCTCATGGGCTTAAGAAACGAAGTCTTCCCGAGCCTGATCGACATGGGCATGATCGCTTCGATTATGATCCTCTCCATGGCAATCCAGAAAGGTTTTCCCCGGAAACAGATTGCACCGCATATCCTGCTGGGAATTCTTATCCTCTCCCTGGTAATTCCCGTTGGCGTGCTGGTGACAACAGGTATCAGTGCAGCCGGACTGGTCACGCTGCTCTACTTCTTTGCCTGCGGTTCGCTGGTCATTACCGGGCTGAACCACTCGCTGCGGGAGCACCCGAAAATCCTTGTTGGGACGCTTCTCTTTGTGCTCACGTTTATGATATATCCGCTCCGGGAGATGTTCCTTATTGCAAACCCGGTCCTGCCGGTGATTGGAACGTTCGTTGCTGCCGGTTTTTCTTTGATTGTCATCGGCTTATTATCGATCAATGCACCGGCAAAGACCGCGTAATCTGCAGTTGCCGGGAAACTAAAAAATCAGATCCTTTTTCCCGGATCGTCCGGGAAAAAAACTCCAGCATGTCTGAAATTTTTTGGGGGAATTTACCCATTTTCCCCCGCTCACGTTGCCGGTACAGTCCCTATGGAGAGATATTTACCGGGCAGAACCTTCAGCATTAATCTCAATTGCGGGTGCCGGAACAACCCCAAAGAGACTCCAGCCACTTCATGATCTTTTCTCCGACGGAGACCCGTTCCGGGAAAACGATGCAGGAATATCTCCAGTGGAAGCGGTGCCAACGCCCGACAAAATTCCTTGTTTAAATCGTTATTTTTTGAAAAGAGTCGTTTTGCTTCGGAAAAAACCGTGCAATTTAGCGGGCTTTGGAGGGCAGGGAAAAATGGCATAATTTACAGGTCATCCGGCGCCGTATCCCGCATCCAAAGGCCGCTATGGACCGATTTTTAAGGGGGTGCAAAATGAACAAATCCGGATCCCCATGAATGGAATCTCGGAGAGATTGTCAAAATTAGACCCCACCGGTCTTGTTTTTCGCCTATCTCATAAGATGGTACCACCCTCAAATTTATAAGGAACCCCTTTCTACTAAGTGAACGGACAAAACTAAGGAAAATGTATATGCCAAGCAAAACAAAAATTTCTGATGGTTACTCCACGGTTCTCCCCGCGAAGATAAGGAAAATGCTGGACCTGGTACCGGGTGATACGCTTCTGTGGGAAGTTCAGGATGGGATCATCACGATTCATCCCCGCAAAAAAGAAACCCTCGGGGGCATTTGCGGCATGATCAGTTCCGGCGGGGATGCCGTGAACGACAAAAAGCATGCACAGTCCGGTGAATGATGATTCTGGTCGATTCATCGTTCTTCATTGCGCTTGTCGACCGGCAGGATCAGTGGCATGAAATGGCAAAGGGGCTCTCTTCCTCGCTTGCCGGAGAGAAAATTATTATTTCGGACCTGATCCTTTCCGAATCCGTGACCATTATCGGCCGGAGGAGCGGAGGGAAACCCGGGGAGCGGCTCTATCATTTTTTTCTCGACAACTGCGAGATTGTTTTCACTGACGAACAGATCCTGAAGGGCGGCATGGCAGTTTTCCTGCACTATGATGGCACCCTGTCGGTATCGGACGCAGTCTCTGTCCATATCATGGAGAAGAAAAAGATTCACCGGATCCTTTCGTTCGATTCGGATTTCGACAAGGTTGGCGGGATCGAAAGGGTGCATGAATAACAGAGCCGGAGATTCCCACCGGCATATTTACCCTGCCGCTCAACCACTTGATCAGGAGTATACCAGACCATGAAGATCCTTGCCATCCACGGCAGCCCCCGGACAATCCGGAGCACCACGCGAAAACTTGCAGGCTTTGTACTTGAAGGAGCCGCAGAAGCCGGAGCCGAGACGGAGATGATCGATCTCTGCGATGTACGGGTCACCCCCTGCACGGCCTGCGACGCCTGCTCGTTTAACGGCTTATGCGTGAATGATGACGATGTCCCGATTATCATTGAGCGGATGAAGGAAGCAGACGGGATCGTGTTCGCATCACCGGTGTACATCGATAATGTCTCCGGCCAGATGAAGATCTTTTTCGACCGGCTCGCCGACGCGATCCACTACCAGCTGCTGGCCGGGAAATATGGCTGTTCGGTCGCGAGCACGCACACCTCCGGGGGAGATGAGGTTGTGGCGTACCAGAACTATGTGCTGAATTACCTTGGCGTGATCGCGGTGGGGGGCCTCAGTGTCGCAACGGCCGGGAAAGCAGAGACTGTTGACGCTGCGGAGATTTCCGCCCGGGCGCTCGGCGGGAAACTCGCAGGCGCGATACGGGACGGTTTTTCCAGTCCGGAACAGGAAGAAGAGATTGCCGGCAACCGGGAATTTTTCCGGGAGATTGTGATGGAGAACCGGGATTTCCGCACCGAAGAATATGAGCGGTGGGTGCGGAAGGGCTGGATAGGATAAATTCGGCAGGTACTTGTCAAAACATTCCCGCACCCGCCTCCCGGCACTCAGGGAATCCTTGTAACCGGGCACGTAAAATCCGGAAAAAAATCCAAAAAAACTTTTTTTGTTTTTCCAAAAAAAAATTAATAATTATCAGCCGCAATCTCGTAATACGCCTGCGGGTGATCGCAGACCGGGCATTTTTCCGGTGCCGTTTTTCCGCTCTCGACAAACCCGCAGTTCCGGCAGTACCATTTCACCGGAGTCTCGGCCTTGAATACCGTCCCTTTTACCATGTTTGCATGGAGTTTTGCGTACCGGGCTTCATGATGAGCCTCCACTTTTCCTACCATCTTGAAGAGGTGGGCGATCTCCTTAAACCCCTCCTTCTCCGCAGCGGCGGCAAATGCCGGATAGAGCGTGCCCCATTCCATCTTCTCGCCCGCAGCGGCAGCCGCAAGGTTATCGATGGTTGTTCCGATTATACCTGCCGGGTAGGACGCGGTAATTTCCACATCGCCGCCTTTGAGCAGTTTGAAGAAGAGTTTTGCATGTTCCTTCTCCTCCTCGGCGGTCTTTAAAAAGAGGCTTGAGATCTGTTCGTATCCTTCTTTTTTTGCCACACTTGCAAAGAAGGTGTAGCGGTTCCGCGCCTGCGACTCACCGGCAAATGCGGCGAGCAGGTTCTTTTCGGTCTTACTTCCTTTGAACTCCATTCGAATCGACTCCTTAAAAAAAACCATTCGTGTCCGCTTCTTTGTGTGCGGAAAGACTGGTACCAGTTGTATTCCCGTACCGGGGGATAATCCTTTCATCGGCCCATTTTCGACTGATTTATATATATTGCATAGCAGAGCTTGATTTCGAGTAGCGCAAGCAATGTACACAGTTCTCTATGTGGATGACGAACAGGATCTTCTCGACCTGGCCCGGTTATACCTGGAACAGTCGCCGGAATTTTGCGTAACAACCCGGACTTCAGCACAGGAAGCGCTTGATTCTCTGCGTATTGCCCCCTGCGATATCATTGTCTCGGATTACCAGATGCCCGGAATGGACGGGATTGCCCTGTTAAAAGCCGTGCGAGAGCGGTATGGCGAGATCCCGTTTATTCTTTTCACCGGGCGGGGGCGCGAGGATGTCGTGATCGAAGCGATCAACAATGGCGTGGACTTTTATCTCCAGAAAGGCGGGGATCCAAAGAGCCAGTTTGCCGAGCTGGCGCACAAGATCCATATGGCCGTGGAACGCAAGCGGGCCATGGATGCCCGGCAGGAATCGGAAGCACGGTTTGTCACCTTCTTCAACGCGAGCCCCATCAACCAGATGATCACCGAGTACGCAACCGGTAAGATTATCGATATCAATGATCGGTTCCTCAAAGAGATCGGCCTGCAACGCGGGGATGTCGTGGGAAAGACCGTCATGGAATTTGGTTTTATTCTCGATCCCGACCAGAGGATCAAAATCCTCGGACAGCTCGACCGGGAAGGAACCGTCCAGAATGCCGAGCTGAACATACGGGCCCAGGATGGCCGGACCTGGTCCACGCTCATCTCTATGACCCGGGTAAAGGTCCATGACCAGGATCTTGTCTATTTCCAGTCCATTGATGTTACGGCACAGAAAAAAGCCCAGCAGATCATCGATGCCCTTCTCAATGCACCCCCGGACGTCTCTTTTATGATCGACAGGAACGGGGTCATTCTTACCGCCAATCATGCAGCCTCGATACGATACGGCCTGCCGGTGGAAGCGCTCATTGGCAGGGACGCGTTCACCCTCATCTCGCCGGATCTCGCAGACCTGCGGCGGATAAAAATAGACGAAGCGATCGCAACCCGGAGACCGCTGGTGTATCTTGACGAACGGACCGGCCGATCCTTCGAGAATCATCTCTACCCGGTGACCGGGCCGGAAGGGGAAGTGACCGCTGTTGCAATCTATTCCCATGATGTGACCGAAGAGCGGCAGGCAAAAGAGGCGCTGAAGTTGTCGGAGGAGAAGTACCGGCTCGTAGTCGAGCACAGCCACGACTCCATCTACATCTACCGGGACGACCACTTTCTCTTTGTCAACCGGGAGGCCGAGGAGATCAGCGGGTATTCGCATGAAGAGCTCATGCAGCGGGAGCTCTGGGATTTCATTCACCCGGATGATCGCGAACGGCTGAAAGAGTCGGCCGCAAAACGATTTGATGGCGGGCACGTGTCCACTGCCTTCCAGGCAAGGATCCTCCGGAAGAACGGCGAGGTGCGGGATGCGGAGTTTTACGTTGATCTGGTCGAGTTCCTCGGGCGACCGGCAATCCTCGGCATTGCCCGGGATATAACGGAGAAGATGCGGGCGGAAGGCGCGCTCCGCGAGAGCGAACAGCGGTACCGCACGATCCTCGACAGTATGCAGGACGCCTATTTCCGGGCAGACTCTTCCGGGCACATCTGTATGGCGAGTCCTTCTGCCGCCCGGATGTTCGGATATGATTCGGTGGAAGATATCGTTGGTATTCCGGCAGTTTCCCTGTATGCATCCCCTGATGTCAGGGACGAAATGCTGAAGGACTTACAAAAAGAGGGCAGGGTAGTAAATTGTTTCGGGGAAGGGCTGCGAAAAGACGGCACCCCCCTCTCGGTTTCCATCAATGTCCAGTATTACCGGGATGACCAGGGAAAAATTCTCGGAACCGAGGGCATTGTCCGGAACGTCTCCGACCAGAAAGTTATCTGGGAGGCGCTCTGCGAGAGCGAGGCCCGGTTCCGGGGTCTCTCCGAGCGGTCCCAGGATCTCATCATGCTCTTTGACCGGGACCTGCGGATCATCTACGTCAATCCTGTCATTGAACGGATCGCCGGGATTTCCCCTGCGCAGTGGACGGGAAAAACCCCCGGCGAGACCGGGTTCGAACCCGAAATTGCCGGGCCGAGTGAGCGAGCCCTGCGGGAGGCGTTTGCAACGGGAAGAGAGGGCCGCATCGAGATGTGGCTCCCCTCTTCCGATCTCTGGTTCGACTGCCTTCTGGTTCCCGTCCGGGGGCCTGACGGAACGGTCGCCGAGGTTATCACCTCCGCCCGGGATATCACTGCCCGCAAGCAGGCTGAAGAGAAGCTGCGTAAGAGCGAAGAGGATTACCGGCTCATCATCGAGAACATGCAGGACGTCTTCTACCGCACGGACCGGGAAGGTGTCATCACCATGATCAGCTCGTACGGTGCCCGGATTGTAGGCTATGACAATCCTGCCGAAATCATCGGGAAGATGCGGGCTACCGATTTTTATGCCGATCCCGTTGAGCGCGACGTGTTCATGGGATATCTCCTGAAAAACAAGGTTGTCACGGGATATCCCCTTTCCTTAAAAGACAAGTACGGGGAGCTGCGCTACGCGACCGCCGGCTGCCGTCTCCTGTATGATACCGATGGGAACGTAAACGGTGTTGAGGGAATCCTCCACGATGTCACCCATATCAGGCAGGTGGAGGATGCCCTGCGGCAGGCCAACCGCCAGATCCGGCTCATGACCAGCATCACGCGTCATGATATCCGCAACCAGCTCCTTGCGCTCAACGGCTGGCTGGAACTGTCCCTGGAATCTGTCGATGATCCTGATCGGATGCTGGAACTTATCACCCGTGAACAGCAGGTCGCAGAGATCATCGGCCAGCAGATCAACTTCACTACCGTTTTTGACGATATGGGGGTTAAGCCCCCCGCGTGGCAGGACCCGGCTGCATTAATCAGGAGTACGGCCGCAACCCTTCCGTTCAACCGGGTGCGTCTGGAAATCGATCTTCCCGGTATTGTTCTGTTTGGCGATCCACTCCTGGAAAAAATCTTCTATAACATCTTTGATAACGCGCTCCGGTACGGTGGAGAACGGATGACTGTTGTCAGGGTTCTTTGCCGGTACGAGGATACGGATTTTATTCTTGTTGTCGATGATAATGGTACGGGAATTCCGGCACAGGACAAGGAACAGTTGTTCGACAGCGGGTTTGGGAAGAACACCGGCCTTGGCCTCTTTTTGGTAAAGGAGATCCTGGCCATTACCGGTATGACTATCCGTGAGACGGGCATACCGGGGAAAGGAGCCCGGTTCGAGATCCGGGTTCCGGCAGGAAGATACCGTGTTGCCGGGACCAGTTAGCCGTGACAGGATAGCTTAACCGGCACTGGTTTTATCAGTTTTTGTCTTCTGCCCGGTAATTGACCCGGACTTTTACTTTTTTCCCCAGATGCGGGAACATCCGGTTTTTATTCGGCAATATTATATTTAATTCCGCAATTTTATATAGAATAGCAAGCGCATGAGGATACTATAGTTCAGGAATTAACCGATGTTTTCCGTTCTCTATGTGGATGATGAGCGCGATCTCCTCGAAATGGGCAAGCTCTTTTTAGAACAATCGCCGGAATTCCACATCGAGATCGCCATATCGGCCAAAGAGGCACTTGAATTGCCGGAGATCCATTCCTTTGATGCTATTGTTTCGGATTACCAGATGCCTGAGATGGACGGGATTGAATTTTTAAAAGCCGTTCGCGAGCGGTTTGGGGATGTCCCGTTCATCCTTTTTACCGGTCGCGGGCGTGAGGATGTGGTTATCGACGCGATCAACCACGGGGCAGATTTCTATCTCCAGAAGGGCGGGGACGTCCGGCCGCAGTTTGCCGAACTTTCGCACAAGATCCGTCAGGCTGTAGCACGGCGGCGGGCAGAGCACTCCCTGATCGAGTCGGAAAAGCGCCTTTCTGATATCATAGGTTTCCTGCCCGATGCCACGCTGGCGATCAACCGCGAGGGAATCATCATCGCATGGAACCGTGCCATCGAAGAGATGACCGGGTATCCCGCTTCCGTGATGCTCGGGAAAGGCGACCACGAGTACGCTCTTCCTTTTTATGGCGAAAGGCGGTCCATTCTTATCGACCTGATCTTTGAATCTGATGAGGTAATTGAACAAAAATACTCCCATATCCACCGGGAAAAAGATATCCTGATAGCCGACACAACGCTGCCACACCTTCAGGGCAGGGAAGTCACCCTCCTTGGCAAGGCCAGTCCGCTGTATAACATCGAGGGAGAGATAGTGGGTGCGATTGAAGCCATCCGTGACATCACCGAACAAAAAAAAGCAGTAGATGAACTCCGGGCCGCGTACGAGCAGATCTCCGCAAGTGAAGAGGAACTGCGGGAACAGTACGAGGAGCTGGCAGAGAGCGAGCAGAAGATCCGGGAGAGCGAGAGCAAGTACCGAGACCTCTTTGAAAACTCCGTGCTCGGGATCTTCCGGACTACGCCCGAAGGGGAATTCTCGGCCATCAATATAACGTTTGCCCGGATTGCCGGCTATGGCTCACCGCAGGAAATGATTGATACCGTCGGGGATATCCGCACTCATCTGTATGTTGATCCGGAAGATCGCAGGCGTTTTGAGGGCCAGCTGAAATCTGAAGGAAAAGTAAAAGAGTTTGAGACCCGGTTCTACCACCATGACGGCAATATAATCTGGGTCAAGATCAATGCCATTGCCGTCCGCGATCCGCACGGGGCTGTCCTGTATTATGAAGGCACGATTGAGGATATCGAGGACCAGAAGAAAGCCGAAGCTGCCCTCAAAAAGGAAAAGACGTTCTCAGACGCAGTAATCGACAGTGTTCCCGGCCTGCTCTATCTCTACGACAGCGAGGGCAGGCTCATCCGGTGGAATAAAAGCCACGAAACGATCACCGGCTATTCGGCAGAAGAACTCGCCGGTATGCATCTCCTCGACTGGTACAGGGGCGACGACGATGCGATAGCAACCATCAGTGCGGGGGCAGAACGGGCGCTTAAGGAAGGGTATGCCAGCGCTGAGGCCAACCTCCAGGTAAAAGACGGAAAGAAGATCCCGTTCTTCTTTACAGCACAGCGGTTGGAGATCGACGGGAAGATCTATTTCACGGGTGTCGGGATCGATATAACGGACCGGATGAAGGCACGCGACGAGCTCCGCAATGCCTATGAGCAGGTGACCGCGACTGAAGAGGAACTGCGGGCACAGTACGAGGAGCTTGCCGACAACCAGGTGGCGCTCAGGGCATCCGAAGAAAAATTCCGGGATCTTGTCGAGACCTCGCCGGATCTCATCTGGGAGATGGATGCGCAGGGCGTGTTTACGTACATGAGCCCGCAGAGTACCGTGCTGATGGGATTTACGCCCGCAGATATTGTCGGCAAAACGATCTCCTCGTTCATCGCGTCCTATGCATTGCCTGAGTTCGAGGAGATCTTTTCTACCAGTGTCCGGATAAAAAAACCCCCGCGGGGGTTCGATGTGCCCATCCGGTGCAGCGACGGGCATCTCATCATCATGGATATACGGGCGGTTGCGCTGCTGGACCGCGATGACCAGTTCCGGGGATTCCGGGGGATTGCCCGGGATATCACGGAAAAGAAGAGAGCCGCAGACGAGCTCCAGGTCGCCTACGAGAAATTGGCTGCAACCGAAGAGGAGTTGCGGGCACAGTACGACGAGCTGGCAGAGAGCGGACAGCAGCTGCGGGAGAGCGAGGAGCAGCTCAGGAACGTGTTCGATCACTCCCCGTTCGGCATGCATTTCTATGACCTGAAAGATGACGGCACGCTCATCTTTACCGGGGCAAATCCTGCGGCAGATACGATCCTTGGCTTGAATCACCGTGAATTTACCGGCCAGCCCATAGTGACTGCATTTCCCGGGCTTGCCGGCACGGAGATTCCCGACCAGTACCGCCGGGTAGCTGCGGATGGTATCCCGTGGCATACCGATCAAACCTTTTACCATGAGGGAAAGATCAGCGGTGCTTTTTCCGTGACTGCATTCCGTACCCGGCCCGGTGCCGTGGTGGCAGTGTTTTTCGATATCACGGAGCGCAAACGGGCAGAAGAGGTGCTGCGGGAGAAAAATGAGGAGATCAACCAGTATTTCATAACCAGCCTTGACCTTCTCTGTGTTGCGGATACGGATGGTTATTTCCGGCGGTTGAATCCCGAGTGGGAAAAGACGCTCGGGTACCCTCTTGAGGAACTTGAAGGAAAGCGTTTCCTCGATCTCATCCACCCGGATGACCTCGAAGCTACTCTTGCTACGGTTGCCGATCTCGAATCCCAGAAAGAGGTGCTCAACTTTACGAACCGGTACCGCCACAAGAACGGGACCTACCGGTGGCTTGAGTGGCGCTCCTACCCAAAAGGAAAACAAATTTTTGCTGCCGCCCGGGATATCACGGCAAAGCGCGAGAGCGAGGAGCAGTACCGCAAGCTCTTCGAGCAGAGTAACGATGCAATTTTTGTCGCGGATCCAAAAACCCAGGAGATCACTGACTGCAACCGTAAGGCAGAACTCATGACCGGTTTCTCGCGCAGCGAGATCGTCGGGATGCACGCAGCTGATTTCCATCCCCCTGATGTACGGGAAGCGACCATGGAGCATTTCCGGAAATTCCTTGAAGGAATGACGAGCAGTGTTGAATCCGTGGTTCTCACGCGGGACGGCAGGAGGGTCCCGGTCTCGATCAATGCCGGGCCAGTCGAAGCGGGAGGTCGCACCCTGCTCATCGGGACGTTCCGGGATATCACCGGGCAGAAACAGGCGGAAGCTGCTCTCCGCGAGAGCGAGGAGCGGTACCGGACCGTTGTGGAAAATATCGAGGATGCATTCGTACGATCCAATGCAGAAGGCATGATTGTCATGGCCAGTCCGTCAGCGGCACGGATGCTGCGCTGTGATGGGCCGGAAGAGCTGATAGGCAAGCCCATGGCCGGGTTTTACCGGCACCCGGAGGTCCGGCAGTTACTGATCGAAAAGATAGCAAAAGACGGGAAGATCGTTGATCAGACGATTGAATTTCTACGAAAGGATGGCTCAACGTTCTGGGGGTCCATTAATGCTCATTTCCTGCACGATGAGAAAGGGGAGATATGCGGTGTTGAAGGATTTATCCATGATATCTCTGAATACCGCGCCATGGAACAGGCTTTTCACGAAGCCAGCCACAAACTCAGTCTCTTAAACAGCATGACGCGGCACGATGTGTTGAACCAGCTTACGATCCTTCAGGGATATGCCCAGATTGCTGTACTGAAAAAAGGTGATCCGGTCATCACTGATTACCTTGAAAAGATCATTACCGCAGCAGATACCATCGCTCGCCAGATCGAGTTTACCCGGATGTACCAGGAACTGGGGGGGAAAGCACCGGTATGGATGGTGATTGGAAACGTTATTGCGCACGTGGATAACCGGGTACCGGTGACGATCTCCGGCACCTGCAAGGGCATAGAAATATTTGCCGACCCTATGCTGGAACGGGTTTTTTTTAATCTCTTTGACAATGCGGTCCGTCACGGTGTCCGGGTGACGGAGATCACGGTCCGCTGTGAGCGCGAGCCCGACAGCCTGCTGGTGATCGTCGAAGACAATGGGTCGGGAATTCCGGTAGCGATGAAGGAGAAGATCTTCGAGCGGGGGATCGGAAAGAATACCGGTCTGGGATTGTTTTTGGCACGGGAGATCCTCGCCATCACCGGAATCATCATCCGGGAGACCGGGATTTCCGGTAAGGGGGCCCGGTTCGAGTTATCCGTACCTGCGGGGAAGTTCAGGTATACCGGGTGATTGTTGATTTTGGCCCCTTTTTTAGATCCCGTGGCATACCGGGTCAGCAGTTTTTGATTGATAGGAAAATCATTACGGCGTGCCAGGGTTTTTTCCATCCGCTGTTTTTTTTCCCTTACCGTTCCACCATCCGGTATGACACCGGGTCTCCTGCCCAGCCCTATCCGGATCATTTCATGCCGATTCTGATGGCGCTTGGCGCTGCCGGTCCGGGGAAATCTTGGCATGGGGGCGTACGAGTTCGGGTAACTTCAGAACTCACGGAACGGCGGATGATGGGGGTCTGACCCAATTTATTCGTTCGGCAGAATACTGCAATCCTCCGGCATCACCCCCGTATTTTCTCACTATTTTTGCGGTTCTCCGGCCCGCTCCCGGACAACATGCCCCCACTGACCCCCCACAGTCTCTTCGTTTTCCGGGCCGGAAATTGCACTTTTTACCTCGTTACGTTGAGAAAAACGTGGTCATGAGCGTGAGGGGGGGTCAGTGGGGGCACTTTGTTATCTACGGTGAATGGATTCGTACCCAATCTGTAGATTTGAAAAGTTTTGGTATGCGAATCGACCGGCACTCATGAGCGGAAAACCGGGAACCATTTTATACGATCTCACGATAGTGTATGTTTCATGGAGTCGCACGTCCGGGTGCTGGAGAACCTGTCCCACGGGGACTTTGCATTCTCGGTCAGGTTCGAACAGCCACCCGCATTCTCGTACCTGCCGGGCCAGTACATGTTCATCACGACCGGCACCGGCACCGCTGCCCTTACCAAGCATCTCACGATCTCGAGCTGCCCGTCCGATCCGTATCTCGAAGTAACGAAAGGTTCGACCGGTCACCCCTTTGCCGAAGCACTGCGTGGACTCAAAGCCGGGGACATTGTCACGATACGGGGCCCGTTCGGCGACTTTACGCTCCAGGGAGAATTTGGCAGGGTTGCTTTCATCGCAGGCGGCATCGGCATCACGCCGCTCTGGAGCATGCTGCGCTATGCAACGAAGATGCGGCTCGACACCAGTATCCGGCTGCTCTACTCGGTAAAGACCGAACCGGAGCTCCTGTTCCGGAAGGAGATGGCGGAGTGCTCCCGCGTGAACCCGCACCTCGGGATTGTCACGACCCTGACGGAACCGGGCCCCGGGTGGATGGGGCGAACCGGCAGGATCAATGCTGACATGATCCGGCAGGAGATCCCTGACTGGCGGGAGCGGGTCTTCTTTGTCTCCGGCCCGCCCGTGATGGTCAAAGCGTTGACCGCGATGCTCCGGGAGATGGGCCTGCCGGAGAACCGCATACGGTCCGAGTCCTTCCCGGGATACTAAAACGGGAAATAAAACGTACCCGGGCCTGAGGGAGGGCCGGCAATACGTAAGTATCGGGTCGTCCGACCGTAAATGAAAATCTTATTCGTATGGGGTCAAATACGCAACAAATTCTTCAGAAAATAAATACCGCTTTGTATTATTGTTGGTAATCTCCCGAACTAAATGATAATTCTGAAGAATTATCACTTTATCATCCAAATCGGGGTGTTCGTTATAAAAATAAACCAATTCTCTACCATCTGAATTATAACACCATTCCCGTTTTAATAAAACAAACTCCCGTTTTAAAGGATACTTTGTTAAATCATCTCGCATTTCTGCTAAAAGATCACCCAAATTTTTCTCGAGAAAACGAAATACTGTTATCCTTGGATCAGTCAGTTGCTTTGTTCTCCCCTCAATTTCCAAGAGTGCTTCGTATTCAGCTCGTCGTTTCCAATCTTGTAATATTTCAACAGTGTAACGGGACAGGTCATTATCAATAAGTTTCCCGCAGTTTTGGCAAAGCCAAATCCCATTTTCAGAAGATCCACGTTCTTCGGAAGTTAGAGTATTGTCATATCTCGGGCCATCAGGAGATGCCGCAGTAACGTGAGAAGCTACTCCAATGAGAATGGATTTATCAGGATTTACTTGTGGACCACTTGTTAAACATTTACATGAAGGATTTGAGCACTTATATCCAACTCTTTTTGCTAGATTCTCTTTTACATTCTGAGAAAAATCATCACGCATCTCAAATGAGACCTCTATTGATCTTATATCAGTCCATCAAATAATAAATTCTATTGTGTGAAAAAAATAAAAATTTGATGAGCATTGAGCCTTATTTCATCAAAATATACAATTTCCTTAGATTTTTTATACTACCTAAAAACTATACGTGTAAAAAAAGTTGAACATTTTCAACAGAGCGAATCATGAGTTTAAACCAATGGAAAAATTGAAAAATCCCTGCGAGCGTCAGAAACACCAAAAGAAACGGGCCTGAAGGGATTTGAACCCTTGACCTGCGGATTAAGAGTCCGCCGCTATGCCGAACTAAGCTACAGACCCAAGCCTGTTAGACCTAATAATGTGGTTGATAATGCCGAATAAAGGT
>Ga0074195_1000957_pt1 | contig 46722 bp, 64 predicted proteins | sample EPASupsiteHSE623_FD_64525 | JGI IMG/M metagenome (GOLD analysis project Ga0074195, IMG submission 64525) | Bioremediated contaminated groundwater from EPA Superfund site, New Mexico - Sample HSE6-23 | ecosystem: Environmental > Aquatic > Deep subsurface > Groundwater > Contaminated ...
GATTTTAGTTCCAAGTCCTTTTTTAAATCCTAGTTTATCTACGAGGACATCTTCGTAAGTCTTCTTATCTGTCTGTCCCCCGCCCGTAAGACCTTTTAAAGAAGCCTGTCCCTGTGCTGTAGCAGCCTTACCAACGTCTCCTGATGAGAGATATTCGTATACCGCGGGAGCAGTTTCACCTGCATTTAGAAATCCGAATACTTTATCTAATATTGAAATTTTGGGTTTTTCTTCGGGGACTTCAAGCTTGTTCTTTTTAGCGATAGCAAGTAACTCGGCAAGTTCGGCTTTATTTTGCTTTACGCCGATATCGTAGTTCCAAACATCTGTTTTTGTTCCATCTTTGTTAAAGAATTTGCCCATTTCATTTCTTCTTCCTGTCTTCTATGAACTTTTTGTCTGCCGCTAGTTCTTCAGGAGTTTTAGCGGGTATTAGTTTACTTAAACCAGACCTAAGCCAGTCTCCTGCTTTTTGGAAGTTGGATTGTGTCCAATCATACCCAGGTTGACCGGGAAACATAAACCTACTTAGAGTTCCTGTCGACTCCCCTGTTCCTGTTGGGGTAGTGGGAGTGGGACCTCCTATGAATTTGGCTATCTCTTCTTCACTTGCCCACGGATATGCCATTGATAGAGCATCGTGTGCTTGTTGCCAAGTTACCGTTCCCTCGGCTATCTGGGCTGAGAATCCCAAACCATCTTCAGCAAAACTTCCTGCGTCCTTTTCTTTTGTAGAACCACCAGAGCCTCCCTTATTAGACTGTGCCACATTAAACTGTCTGACTTCCTCATTGAACTGCTTTTCCTTGAACATCCTATCCCACTCCTGTTGTAAAGCATCTGCGTCAGCGGCGGCAGCCTCGGCTTCAGCGAGAAGTGTTGCAGCCTTAGCTTTGAGTCTGTTGGCTCCTGCTTGGATTACTTCGTCTATTGAGCCTTGGTTTAAAGTCTCTTGGGTAGCGATTGTTCCTAGAGTCCTTAGATTCTGGGCGCGGGCGCTCGAAGTTAGTTGGTTTACAGAAAAAGGGTCGATTAAGCCCTGAGACTGTGTTGCCCTTATAGCGTTGGGGTCTGAGACCATTTGTCCTGAAACATTCCCTACATCGGTCGCTAACTTTGACACCCCCCTTTCAGTACGGGCGTTTCTAACGGCTTCCATAACACGGTCTCCTAATACATTAGAACCCGCAGTATATCCAGCAACCTCTTTGTTTAAAGATATTGCTTGGTCTTGGTATCCTTTTATTGTCATTTTATTTTGTTCACTTGTGGGCATATTATGCTCTAAGGGCGGATATTTGTGCAGCCTTTCTGGCTCTTTCTGCTACAATTTTATCTCTTTGCAGTCCGTAAGTTTGTTCCCTACGGGCAAGTTCGTCAGCCTGTAGTTCTTGGGCGGTAGCAATTCCTGCTTTTTGTTTCTCTGCCTGAAGTTCAGGTAACTGGGTGTTGTCGTATGAGGGATTTATACCTCTTTCAGCACGCTGTCTGGCAAGTTCTTCTGGACTTTTAAGTTGAGAAATATCCTGAAGTCCTGCTGTTTGTAGAGCCTGTGCTTGAGTTGACGCCACTTCTGCGGGTGTGCCGATTTTTCTGATTCTTTGCTGTTCTGCCGCCTGTCTGGCGAGAGAGATTTGGTCTATAGTAAATTTCTTAGCACTCTCTACTGCGGTAGTGTCAGCCTCTGCTTTACGTTGTACAATGGCTTCTTCCATCGCTTTTAGCCTTTCTTGCTCTGCTCTTTTCTTTGCTCCGATGCCTGAAGTTAGAGTCCCTGACTGGATTTGATTGGCTTTTAAGGTTTCTATTCTCTGTCGATAATCTTCTCTTTTGACCGCTATATCCTCATCTTTAGTTGAGGTAATGTCGGCTAGTTTGTTTAAAAAATCCTCTTCAGTTTCAGCTTGGCTTAGGTCAAACCTTTGAAGCTCTGCTTTGGTTTCCTCGTCAATCTGGCGGATGTTAGTTAAGATATCCTCAGCAGTTCTGACCTTACCCTCTTTTAGCGAAGCCTCAAGTTCGGCTGTTTTTCTCTCATAATAGGGAGTTATTTGTTCGATTGCTTTATTTAAAAATGCTTGTTTTTCCTCATCTGTTAAGGAAAGATAGGGAGTTAGTTCATCAATTTGTCTGTCGAGTTCTACCATCTCTTTTGAGATAGCATCGATTATGGGAGCGGAAACCCCACCGATTGACTCGTAATAAGATTCGGTGTCGGAAAACCCCGCAGCCTTTGCTCTTTTTTCTAGTTCGCCTTTTGAGATGTTTAAACTTTTAGCCGCTTCCGACTTCGAGTACCCTTTTGCTTTACTTGCCATATAATAATTATACCTTTTTTATCACGAACTTGTGATAGTTTCGAACCCCGTCTGTCCCGCTACTTTGAGCTTGTGTTCTGTAAAGGAATAGTAAATCCTACCCTCTTCGTAGACAGGAACTGCCGTACCTAAATAAATACCGTCTTTGTCTATTTTTAAACTATTAACACTTTCGTGTAGTCCGTCTGCTATGACTGAGCCGGGCTGTGCCGAAGCTCTTGTTATAGCGGGGGTGTCACGCACATAGGTTGCGATTGTCCTTATACCGAGCGAAGAAAATCCAAGGTCCTTATAAGAAATCACTCTTTATTCTCCTTTTTCTCAGGGAATTTAGGCTGGAAACCAACCTCAATGCTGTGAATCTCGTACATATTATCTTTGCTGGTTTCTTCTAACAGGAATTTGATTCTTTTACCAGAGGCTTTAAATTTAACTAAATCTGAAAACCCGTTAAGCTCTCCTGTAGGTATCCAGCTTCCCGAGTCTACTTTGTACTTCACCTTGAGTCCTGATAAGAGTTCTCCGTGCGCCCAAAATTCCTTGAAGTCGTCTATGTCTAAAGGACCCGAACCATAAAACCAAGGAGTCTCTATAAACGAGGTGAACACCACTCCGTTCTGGTCTTCTCCTGTGAACATCTCGAAAATCTCTCCGTCATCATTTCCAAAGAATAGTTTCTTTCCTGTAGACTTTGTATAAATGTGCATATCCATTACGTTTTCTGAAAGGGCAAGTCGTGTCCAAGTGTTTTGTAAAATGTTGTAATCTAAAACTACGTTAGTCAGGCTTCGCCCGTCAACCGTGACATCCCCAATGTATATATACAAATGGTTGCCTAGCACTTTCGCTTGTATACTGCTAAGATTGGCAATGGGTATGGCGTTCCAGTAGTCTTGAACAGCCATCGAAATATTCGTGTCCGAAGCCCCATCAAAGACGTACATTCCGTCAGTTGAGGGGAAGAACACCCAAGCACCGTATTCGGCAATTCCGTCGTGACTTACACAGCCGTGTCCACTCACTTGATATTTAACATCTTCTAAAGTGAAGGCCCAACAAGAGTTTTGACACCCCACAAACATATTCTCCCCACTCCTTCCTACCCCGGTAATAACATCATCAAAGGAAACCCACTCATTTACGGTATCCCAAGTAATAGGTGAGGTTTCAACGGTGGAAGAACGGTAAGCACGAGAAATGTACGAAGTAGCTCCTACGGTTACATTTAATAGATAGATTCTCTGACCAAAGGAAATGATGTACTTGGCTTTGGGGGCGTCAACTACGTTGGTTGAAGTTGACCACGAAGTCCCATTATATGAACGTGTATCATCAACATAGTTGCAGGAAAACAGCGTATCCAGAGCAGGAGAGTAGGCAAAGCGCACTTTGTTTGCTGATGTTAAAGCCTGTGATTGTGCTGTCCAAGTACCCGTGATATCTTTTAAGATATCAGCATTAGAAGCCCCGTCTACAGCGATAAAGTGTTCGTGTGTTCCATCCGCTCGTTGGAAGTCTATCCCACCGAGGACGTTCTGCGCGGCAGTAACCTGAGCGTTTTTTATAGTGTAATCCCCAGCCTTTTTTAGCACACCAATCTTAGGAGTGCTAAAATTCTGGATATCTGCCATTTCCCCATCTTCGATTAGAAAGGGAGAAACGTTGCGGTTGACACCCCCTGCTAGATAGATAGTTTTATAATTCAATTACCACTCGTAGAGGTCAGACCCAAAAGCAAGTCCTATTTTATTAGTGTTAAGTTGCTGTCTGGACTGCGCTACGAACTCCACATAATTTTCTAAATCTTCTTTAAAGAGTTGTCTGTAAGCGTAACCTCTGGTTCCTATCCCTGTTTCGTTATCTTTTGCTATCCAGATTTTATAGAGGGCGTAATGTTTTAAGACATCTTTTGCCCCATAAGGAAGTCCGTGCTCTGAGGACTCTGTGGACATTTCCGTAGGATATGCCCAGTACCATATAAATGCCCTCCCTCCTGTTGAGTCTGGGGTAGGTCTTAAAATAAAAGTAGAACCTCTTATAGCAACCATAGGACCAGTTTTATAATAAGATGTGTCGGGTTCACCAAAAGCTTCGCTTATATATTCAGCCTTGTGTGCGTCTGTTGCTGTCGTACCATCATAATTTACATCCATCCTTATAAATCCTAGAAACCCCGTAGGGAGAGTGTAATCATAATCGCTGGCTGTCAGGTCTTGCGTAGCGTATGCTTTGAAATAATCAGGATAGGTTTTGAAAAGTTCTGTAGTTATTCTTCTGACTCCCGCTTTAAGTTGTCTGTGAACCTCGTCTTGTGAGAGGTCTTTTCCACCGGCATCTCCGAACTCTTCCATAATCTCCTCTGTCATCGTATATAAAGAGTCTTCTGTATATCCCGTTCCTAGAACTGCAACCGAGTAACTCGACAGCCCCGTTGTTGTAGAGTTGTAATATTTTATTTTGTACCAAGTAGCCGTAGTACCTGTCGTGTCATCGTAGACGGTAGCGTCTTGGTCGAGAGTTAAATCTACTGTCGTAAGAAGAGCATACGTTCCATCTTCTGCATCAGAGGTATAAATCTTGGCTTGGTTGTATTTAATTTGTGCCACGGAGGTTCTTGCCGAATGGGCGAAGATTGGCCCCGAAGTATGTCCTAGGGTCGTGGTTCCCGTGGCCGAGGTAAGTTTGACGATTTCTGTCATCTCTTCGCCGAGAGCGCCAAAGACGACACAATCGTTAGTGGCAAAACCTGTATTATTTTCTACTGTTGAGGAGGTCGCTCCCGCGGCAACATCTGCTGTTAATCTTGTTTCTTGATTTTCTAAAGTTGGGTGCTGTATAACAATTTGCATATGTTAATTATAACATTGAAAACAGAAAACTTCCCCCAGATATAATGTTTGTCAACTTAATAAACGCTACAGTTCTATATTCTGGTTCGTTCGAGGAAGAGTCTGCTGACGTAGAAGCATTAGCATGGACAGACGTTGCATTAGCAATAGTTACAGTGTGAACGGACTGATGGTTAGTAACGTCAGCGCCACCTTCTTTTCTTGTCGTTACATTAACATGTGCCGAGTGTGTTCCTGTGTGGGTATGGGCACTTCCAACATGTGTGTGGTTTTGAGCCGCATGAACGTGGGTGTTAGAACCCCCGCTAGTATATGCTTCCGAGGTCGTATTAGCACATTTTAAATGCTTTCCTCTCATAAAAGGAAGTTCAGACCACCCCGAAGGAATATCTGCTAAAGTACCAAGCCACATACCTATCATCCCCACAACTTCTAAAAGAGCCCCTGTTTTATTCTGAACGGGAATTAGTTTCATATAAGCAGGTTCTACAATTTCTGTCGTGGTTTGACTAATAGATTCTCCTGCAAGAGAGGCTGTGGCTGCGGCTGCATAAACTGTGTGGGTGTGTGCTATAGACATATTATTAGTACCACCTGATAGAGCGTTGTTTGCTGGAGATGCGCCAGAGGTACTGTTAGCATGGGTGTGTGAAGCCACGCTGTGTGTATGTACAATATCGTGTACATTTGTATAAGTTCCGCCTGTAGTACCAGCATTTTCACCCGTTCCAGCACCTTTTAAATACTTGTTTCTTAAATCAGGTGTGGAGTTCTCTCCGTTACAAAAGGTAAATCCTAGCGTAGAAGAAGTGTCCACAAAACAAATTCCGTCATCTACAAGACCATTAACAGGAGCCGAGGGCTTAATAAAGATGACTTCGTGATAAGGGGGGTCGTTTGCAAAAGTATCATAACTAGAAGTTACGCTAGATAGTCCACCACCAGAGGGATTTCCTGTAGTTCCTGTGTGAGTGTGAGCCTGATAAATACCCCCACTACCAGCACCAGCATCTCTTAAAACCTGTGTATTTCCTGTAGCGTTTGCTAAAGAATAAGTGTGGGTGTGGTTATTTAATAGGTGTTCGTGTGCTGGAGATGTGTGAGTGTGTGTGGCGGTACCCCCCGTAACATTAGGATTAACCCCAAGAGCAGTTCCTTTAGGATATTTAGCATCAAGGGTAGTTTCTCTAGCCCAACCAGCAGGAATACCTGCGTGGGTTCCGTTCCAGCAAAATATCACAGACGCGGGTATTGACATTACTTCTCCCTATAAAATTCAACAACTTCTGCGAGGAGAAAAAACTTCTTTTCAATAATCTTTTTGGCTCTTTCTAGAGCTTTTTCGTAGGTGGTGTCAATAAGTCTGATAACCACTTTATCTTCGAGGTTATGAAGCGGGTCTTCCCCGTTATATCCGACTATGTGAAAGAGTAAATATTTCATAAGTTCATCCCACAAATGTACCCGTCATAGGTTCCCGCACCTGTAACTATAAATCCAAAGGTATCTTTCTTATTATTAGTTCCCGTAAGGGTTGGGGCAGAACCTCCCGCCCAAGTTATCGTTGAAAACCACGTTAAAACTCCTTGATTGGTTACGTTTATGATTTCTAATATAAAAGGTTGCCTAACGGTTGCGTTTGAGATGGCCAGAGTCTGTGTTGTGGCAGGCATTGTTACCTTGAACTGACTGCCTAAAGATAGGTCGAGCGTGGTAGTTCCCGCCCCCGCAGGTGCATAAGAAGTTAGAATTGTTTTACCTGTCATTGAGGCAAGGGGGGTGACAAATTTTGTGTCATTTGTACCTAGGTTGGTTTCTATTCCTGTTGCCTTAACAGGTATATCCGTAGTACGGGCTACGTTAGAGTCTTCTATTGCTTGGGGGGTGACATACTTTACGTTATCTGTACCCGTATTAACTTCCGCCCCTGTAGCCACTTCTAAGACAACTGCGTTTGTAACTCGGTACTCCAAAGAATTTGGGTCTGTTGAGCCGTCAATTCCGACTTTTGCGGCAATAGCGTTTATATCGTCAGCCTGTGCATTTTGGTCAGCCGAAGCCACCAAGTCGTTTGAGTCGTAATCGTTTTTAGATGCAGGTAAAGCTGTAGGAAATAGTGAAGCCATTATTCGTTCCTTATCTTAAATTTAGGCACTTGCATATGTGTCTTAATTGTAACATTTTTCTCGCTTACCTTTAAGGTTGGTCTTTCCCCTTGGGTAATTGTGCCCGTAAGGGAGTACCATCTGTCGTAGTACTTTCCATCGTCATACTTGGAACCCCCGTCATAATATACCGGGGAACCTGTAACTACGGTTGCTATGGTAGCTTTTAATGAAAATCTCGTTTTCCCTATCTTAATATTAAAAATCGGTATGTGTCTTTTTACTCTTAAAGCGTGTTCTAGCGGGGGTGCCGATGGAGACGAACTCACTGATGCTGACATGGAAGCTGATACGCTTGCAGACTTGGAAGCCGATATAGAAATGGAACTTGAGACAGATGCTGATATAGACAAAGAAGCAGATATAGAGGCACTCTCACTTGCACTTTCGCTTGCACTCACACTGGCTGATTTAGAAGCAGAAATACTCACACTAGAGGACACCGAAGCTGATTCGGAAGCTGATTCTGATGATGAAACGGATACTGAAGCCGATACCGAAGATGATATTGAAATACTTGCACTTTCTGAAGCACTCTCACTAGAACTCTCACTAGCTGACTCGGAAGAAGAGATTGAAACGCTTGCAGAGACCGAAGCGGAGACGCTTACTGATGCACTGACAGAAGCCGAAACGCTTATTGAAGCAGACTCAGACGCTGAAATACTAGCACTCTTAGATGCTGATATGCTAACGCTAGCAGATTCCGATGCGGAAATTGATACCGATGCTGATTCAGATGCAGAGATACTCACAGATGCAGATACTGAAGCCGAAATACTCGTTGATTCACTTGCTGAAATACTAGCGGATTCGGAAGCACTTATGGACACAGAGGCACTAACAGAACTGGAAATTGATGCCGATACAGAAGCCGACTCTGAAGCAGATAAAGATGCTGATATGGATGCAGAAATAGATGCACTTATGGAAGCGGAAATGCTTGTTGAGATAGAAGCACTTATAGATACACTAGCTGAGATTGAAGCCGAAATACTTGCCGACTCTGAGGAACTTACACTAGCTGAAACAGAGGAACTTTGTTCTACTGTTGTATTGTCATAGTATTCCTTAAAATATAAATCTTCGTGATAAGCACCGCTATCATAATTTGTCCATCCCTCTCCAGAAACATTTAAGTAAGATTTCCCACTAACGTAGTTATCGCCAGATTCGTTATATGCAATTCTATAATTTACGGAATTATCCTGAGCACCTGTTCTGCTAACTACAATCCAATAAGTAACTCCAAATGTTAGAACGGGACCGTCTGTGAACAAGAAATTAAAATCTGTGGGGTCCCAAAGAAGATTATCCCCTGGGACTTGAATATCCGCCTCGGCCACCAGGGCGTCAGGACTACCACTTCCGTTGGTATAAATCCCCAATTTCAAATTATCTGTATAGTCATCTGCATTTCTGGTCAGTTTAACTCCAACGTTACATATTTTTGCTGTCTTTGAAGGTATAAAAGTCTGTGCTACTTGAAGAAAATTATCATCCCCAAAAGTATATGTTTTGGTTTCTAAAGCCTGTTCTTGGTCTATAACGCAAGTAGGTCCAATACTTGGAGATGCTGATACACTTGCCGATTCCGAAGCACTTATGGAAACCGAAGCTGAGATTGAACTAGACACGCTTACCGAAGCTGATACAGAGGCGGAAACTGACACAGATGCCGACACCGAACTACTGATGGAAACTGACGCTGAGACAGAAGCTGATTCCGATGCGGATATAGAAACAGAACTCGACACCGAAGCACTTATAGAAACACTTGCACTAACAGATGCAGATTCGGAAGCTGATATTGAAATAGATGCGCTTACAGAAGAGGATATAGATACCGAAGCACTGATTGATGCACTTTCAGAGGCACTAATACTCACACTTGCAGATACCGAACTAGAGATGCTCACGGAGGCAGACACTGAAGCACTAATAGAGACGGAAGAACTGACACTTGCGCTTATAGATACGCTTGCCGAGATGCTTGAAGATACCGAAGAAGATATGGATATCGAAGAGCTGACGCTAGCGGATATGGAGATTGAAGAAGACTCGCTAGCAGATATTGATGCCGATATACTCAAGGAAGACGACACACTCGCTGAAATACTTACTGATGCTGACTCTGATGCACTTATTGACGGGGATGCCGAAACGCTTGAACTAATAGAGACACTCGCAGACTCTGATGCAGATACTGACGCAGAAATTGAGACAGATGCACTTTCGCTTGCAGAAATGCTCGGACTTGCCGATACAGAAGCCGAAATACTCACGCTTGCGCTAACGCTTGCGCTTATCGATGCGCTGACACTGGCTGATTCGCTTGCAGAGATACTGACAGAGGCACTGACTGAGGATGAAATAGACACGGAGGCAGATACAGAAGATGAAATACTAGCAGATATAGAGATTGAACTGCTAACACTCGAAGATATTGATACGCTCGCTGAGACGCTGGAACTAATAGAAACGCTAGCAGAGACCGAAGCACTTATAGACACAGACGCACTGACAGACGCGCTCTCGGACGCTGATATAGAAATAGAAGATGAGACCGAGGCAGAGATACTAACCGAGGCAGATTCAGATGCCGATACTGAGGAAGAGACAGAAATTGAACTAGAGACAGAACTTGAAATTGATGGGGATGCCGAGATAGACGAACTTATTGAAACCGAAGCCGAAACGGATGCGGATATGGAAACGCTAGCACTCACCGATGCAGAAATTGACACTGAAGCTGAGACAGATGAAGAAACTGATGCGGAAATCGATATAGAAGCACTTACAGAGGCACTTATGGATACGCTAGCACTTACGGAGGCGGAGATAGAAACGCTTGAGCTGACGCTCGCACTAATAGATACACTAGCAGAAACTGAGGAACTTACACTTGCACTTATAGATATGGATGCGCTGACAGAGGCAGAAATAGAGACGCTTGACGAAACCGAAGCAGAGACAGAAGCCGAAATAGATATAGAGGAACTCACTGAAGCCGAAATAGATACCGAGGCAGAGACGGACGCAGACTCCGAAGCTGAGATGGACACAGAACTGCTCACGGAGGCGGAGATGGATACTGAAGCCGATACTGAGGCACTGATAGATACGGAAGCTGAAACTGATGCGCTTATTGATATAGAACTACTAACAGATGCAGATATCGAGATAGAAGACGAAACGGATGCTGAGACGGAGACGGAAGCACTCACAGATGCTGAAATCGAAACTGAGGATGAAACACTCGCAGAAATTGACACACTCGCAGATACACTTGCAGATACGGAAGCTGAGATAGATATGGAACTAGAAACTGAGGCAGAAATACTGACACTCGCAGAAACAGATGCAGAAACGGATACAGAACTACTAGCGGATGCCGATACCGAAGCGGAATCAGACCCCCCCGTGGAAACAACAAAACTCTCATACCCACTTCCAGCTCCTGTACTCCAAGCTCCCCATACTCCTGTGGCTACATCTTTACCTCTTACTCTCCAATAATATGTTCCTGCTGAAAGGGTAGTGCCGACTGTATAGGTTACCTGTTCTGCATCATCCCAAGGGTGTCCTGCTTCATAGTCTCCTGCTGCATCGGTGGAGAGGGAGGAGATGAGGGGTGCGGTTGAGACAGAATCAACATAAAATGATTGGTCGGAAGTCTGAGGAGTCCAACTTGAACCGTCTGAAGAATAAAACCTGTTTATACCTGCTTGTGCAGTACCATCTATCTCTATTGAGATAAAGTTAGGAGAGTCGCTATTTTGCCAGTTTAAAACAATCGCATAATAAGTCCCATTAACCATTGAATACTGATTCGCTCCACTAAATGTAAAGGTATTAAACGCCAAGTCTGTTAATAGTGATGCGTCTATTGAAACCGAAGTGGCGAGGGGACTACCAGTAGGGGTTGCGTTTGTTCCTGGTGTTCCAGTTATTGCATACAAATATGCTGTTGCATTACCAGTAGGAGAACCAAACTTATCAATATAAAATTGGCACGATGTTAAATTTCCTCCCTGAGATTGAAAAATTTGACCTGCGTATTTTGAAACCCCAGTGGCGGTTAAAGCAGTGCCACCACCCCCCCCAGGTGTATCGTTTAATAAGACTTCTGGGTAGGTTGTTTGACTATCAAACCCCGTTGCTGTATCCACCTGTAACTGATACTCAATGTTATCTGTAGTATCTTTATCCGTTGTGTGTCCGTGAAAAGTCAGTGCGGGGGTGGTGTCCGCTACGGTTTCTCCTGCTGTGGGGTCTTCTAAAGTCACGGAAGTGGTAACTTCGTAAAAAGTCACTCCTTGGGCGCGGGAGGTGTTTGTGGCTACCTTTGTCCAAGAGAAAGCAACCGAACCACCTGATTCCCCAAGCCAAGCGACTTCGTTACAAGTAGTACCATTATCAGCTTCGCTACCTGTAACAAGCGTTCCCGAGGTGGGGGTGGAAGTAGGAGCGACATCAGTTGTAAGGGCGTCGTCATTCCAAATAGCAGCAATTCCCATCGCTCCTGTTACTACAGAAGAAATAGGAAAGGCGTGGGTTGTATCTTCGTCAGCATTCTCAGTACCCGTGTCATATACGATTGTATCCGCAGTCGAGCTGATTAAAGGTATGGCGGTAGCTTGAACATCAGTACAGACACCGCCCATAGTAACTGCAACCGAACCTAAAGCTATTGTGGGGTTTTTAAGATACCAAAAATGAAAAAAGCCATCGCCGTATTTGAATCTTGCACGGGCTGATTCAAGAGCGACACCGCCAAAAGTTACACCACTAACAACAGAGTCAGTCGCAGAAGAATCCACACCCGTAACTACGACTACAAGTGCTTTTGTATTGGCGTCGGGAGTGTTGTTAAAACTAAATCCCGATGAGGTTGATTGATTGCCCGAACTCGTGGGCGTACCTACGGTAATTGAAATTTTAAACGACCCCCCTTCTTATGTATAAGTTCGCCATCTCCGCCCCTTTCTTAGAGTGAATCAGATGGTGACGTTGTAAACAAACGGTTATTCCGTTGTCCATTATTCAACTCCTGCCCAAATCTTTATATAATCTATCCCCTCTTGGGAAAGTGTGTCGTTTGTTATGTGTTCGGGGAAAACCTTAATCATTGCATAGCGGTTTATCTTCACCCAATGAAACCCGTTCTCTTGGGTAGCGTAGGTGTTGTCGGCTAAATCGCCACCCTCAAAACCTATCGCTGTATAAGAACCTACATAGGTTGAGCCGGGCTTATCTGGGGCTGGTTCTCTTGAAGCAACTATCGCATCGTAAACTTCTTTAGTAGTCTCCACATTTACCACATACCCAGTGGCATTATTTTTATACTTATTGAAGTATCTGTTCGCACCTATGTTTACTTTAGTGAGTTTGATTGTAGGCATTACCCTTTAATTATACCGCGACTTAGGGGTTCTAGAGAGGTCTTTCGTGTTCTTTTAAATCCTTGAGGGCGTCGTCTGACCAGCTAAAGATATTGATGTTGGGTAATTTAGGTGTATAATTGTACCGTGTTTAGCAAGAAAGAGGCTGGAAAACTATTTTCTAAAATATCCGTTGACCCCATTTCTGGCTGTTGGAATTGGATAGGAAAACTCGACAATGGGTACGGTAGAATAACTTTCAGGGGGAAAAGACGGGGAGTACACCGATTAATGTTTCTTTGGAAAAACGGTGAGTTGCCAGAGTGGAGAGATAAAAATTCAAAGGAAATTGACCACATATGTAATAATAGGGCCTGTTGTAACCCCGAGCATCTTAGATTAGTTTCTTGTAAGGAAAATGTACTTCGTGGTAAGGGCCCCACAGCAATAAATTCTCAAAAGACACGTTGTATCCACGGCCACGAGTCCCTGTATGTGGTGGGTAATAGAAGACGTTGTAGGGAGTGTAGAAGGATATTTGATGCCTCAGAAAAGAGAAAGAAATGGAGAGATTCTTGGTTTGAAAAACAAAAATCTAAGGCTACAGTTTCCGTTCGTGCCGTTTAAGGTCATCTAGTGCCTCTTGACTCCATCCTGGGACTTCCGCAAACTTCTCAACAAGCCACGAACTTGGATAGATTTGATGTGGCCATTTATTTTCATAGAGTTTATTCTTAGCGAGTTTCTTGGCATTTTGGGCTATTCTTCCCGGGTTAGGATAGGGAAAGCCGAAGTCTGCCTTAGTTCTAAACATGTGGGCGTACCAAGTTTTATGATTACAAAGGACTCTCCCGCCAGAGAGCCAGAACGAACAGGCAACCTGAATCCCTTGAGACCCCCACGAACCAAATTCCTCGTCTCCTAGATTGAGTCTCCAGTAGTTTTCTCTGGTACACATAAAGAAACTTCCTTGAATTGACATCGATTCAGTTATGTCCCCTTTTCCTTCTTGGAGTTTCTTCCATCTCCCGTCATATTGAAAATGCGGTTCTGAGTCGAAGCAAAACGCAGTAGAATTAGGACTCTTCTTAGGTTCCCACATCACATCTTTAAATAGGTTGGTAGAATTGCATTTATAGCAAGATTTGGGGGCGGTGTCCTGATAGGTTCTAGCTTCGCAGTCCTTGCACACCCAATCGAAAGCGTGGAGATTTTTCATAATAGGAATCATAACTACGCTGTCTCCAGTTTCTTTAAACGCTTCTAACATCTTTAAATCGAAGTCTTGGTCGAACGCACAGTGGGCGTCAGTTTTAGCGACATACTTCGCCTTAGAAAGTCTGCAAAGGTGATTTGTCATACCTCTTTGACCTTGGGATTTATTAAAATAAACTACAGTTACGTCTTTGTGTTTCGTAAGAGGGGGGTCTGACCACTGCCCATCTAATCCTACAATGATTTCGGTTTCAGGGGACTTGTGTTCGAGCAAATCCTGCACCGTTCTGGCGAGAAATTCTTCGTTACGGGAAGGGATTAAAATACTTAATTGGTACATTTTTGCATCCTCGAAACCACACAGTCGTCGTTTTTTATTACGGTGGTGTCAAACTCTTCGGGTAGGAAAAACTCGTCATCTCTGCTCCAGATTTTCTCCGCAGAAATGTTCCATTTGTGAAGTCCGCTGTATTTTTGATTCTGCGCGTTGTTTATGAAATGTCGAAGGTAAATCCACCCCCCGACCTTACAGACGCGTAGCATCTCTTGTAGAGCCTTGTGGGGGTTATCTGAGTGGTCTAGTGCATTTATACACACAATAATATCGAAAAATTCATCCTTATAAGTGAGGTCGGACATGTCTTGTTTTTCTATCGGAATTACGGGGGTGACTTCCGCTTCGATTAGCAGTTTCCTGTATTCGTCTGCCAGAATATCCGAGGGGTAGAGGTGGACTTCTGCTCCCGGCCAAGTCGAACCTGTGGTCGAGAAAAGTCCCGCCCCCAAGTCAGCAATCCAAACCTCTTTCTTATCTCCTATCATCTCCTCAAAATAAGGCTCTAGTTGGAAGATGTGGTTAAACTGCCTCTCTTTATAGGGGAGTTTGCTTCGATAGAAGCTTATAGAATTGTCTTTTCCACCCACATCCAAGTCCTTTCTTTGTCGAGAATCTCTTCTTTTAATAAATTGAATTTAAATCTTTTAACCAAATGCTCTAGCATATGCTGTTTAAATGGGACGCCTTCCCACCACTGGAAGTTTCTATCGTGCCACGCCTTGTTTCTTTTTAGGTCGGTTCTCATCAAGACTTTGAACAGTCCGCCCGGCTTTAAAATCCTCGCCACGTCTTTAAAATTGTTCTCCACAACAACGTAACTTTTAATATGTTGAAATACAAGGTAGGAAAAGACGAAATCTATCGAGGAGTCTTCTAGGGGGATGTGTTCCCCATCGGTTTCCAAAAGTTCTGCATCTACTATCTCGGTAGCCTTTTTTAACATCTCCCCCGATACATCTATCCCCACAACACGCCCGAAATCTCTAGCCATCGGTCTAAGGATTCTCCCAGCACCACAACCTATCTCTAGTGCGGAGCACTCTTCTTTATGCGGGAAATGTGCGGTAATTATCGGGTCATCTAAAACAAGGGTTCTGTAGTCTCTTTCTCCGCTTTCTATGAACTCGTCATAAGATACACCCCTACCTTTATCTGCATAGATGTAGAATTTATAGTTCTCTTTTGCTAGTTTGTTCCAAAGGTTCTTATCATTCACTGCGTAACTGCCCACAGGTAGGGCACTTTCCAAATTTATATGTGGGGTCGTAGTAAGACTGGACTTTATGAACGTCGCCGATTCCTATAAGCTCGTTAGCCCTGACAGGCCCAAGTTCCTTGTTAGGTCCCCTTGTAACGTACCCCAAAGCATCTTCATGTGAGTAAACGACAATCGGATAGGAAGAGTAGTATTCCTCTGTCTTGATTTCTTTCACACCGAGCTCCTTATCGTATCTTCCCGGCTCACCACAATGCTCTTCAGTTAGATATTTGGGGTGCTTTGCTAGGCGTTCTTCCATAGCATTTACAAAGAGGTCTTTCGTACAGATGATAGAATTGATGATTTTTCTTCTTCTCCAACTAAAGACTAAAGGGTCTGACCAAGTAAAAAAAGACCACTTATTCATCTCGTAAGCCATTACATCCTCTTTAGGTCGGTATTCAAAGTGGTCGGGTGAATAGATAATATCGTCTTCGGCGGTGGCAATCCACTTGGTTTTGGCGGCTTTCGCCCCCTGCAAGATTTGCCAGTAAAGGTTTCTATTCGAGCGCCCTATCTCTCCTACACAGAGGTTAGTACCAAAATCCATCGGCTTTTGTGAGACGGAGATTAAAGGAGTGTCTAAGATAGTCTCCTTTAAGAGCCTCGTCATGTTGTTAAAAAAGTGAGGGTTTGAGTCCTGCAAATAATTGCTGGTGTAGAAAATTATGGTCAGGTCGTTAAATGTTGTAGGTGGTATATGTCTCATAGGTGTAAGTCCAAATCTGTGTTCTTGTGGTTACTAAGAACCAAAGTGTTTGGAGACTGTCCTGTATAATTAAAACTCTTCCTAAATAGAGGAATAATCTCGCTGTAGTGAGTCCATTTTTCTACTTCGGGTTGAGAGTCGTGTAAAATAATAACTCTAGCCCAGTTGGCTATCTTCAAAGCAAGGTCTTTTCTACCTTCCTCTGGGTTACTATCAATAAAAGCCAATCCCCACTTTCTTCTAATTCCAGCGTCTTTCCAATCATTAACAAATATCACCTGATGCCACGGACAGTTGTAGTCTTTGTATGTCTCAAAATATTCGGGATTGTTCTCATAAGAGACTAAGTGTCTTTCCTGTAGCATGCACGCGTAGTGTAGGAACGGTGTGGAGTAAAGACCTGTTCCCATTTCAAGAACATCTCCCTCGGTCATTTCCATAAGTCTTATTAAAACGGGCATGTGAGAGCCCCAGTGTAGGTGTCGGTTTAATTTCATTTTGCTAACTCCTGTTCTAAAACTGTGCAATTTCCCCAATAAGGTAGTGAATACTCACCTTTTGTTCCTCTTTGAGTACCTGTTTTAAGTCTCATCCCATCACCAGTTTTACAACTAATTACAGCGTCCCCAGTAAAGTAGTCCCAATCCTTCCACTTAAAGACGGGCTTGTCCTTAGCTAGTTGGGCGTAGCCCGGTGTCCACACAGGAAATCCCTCTAAGGCCTTGTCTATAAGAGAGATAAAATATTCCCTTCCTAAGATTTGCGCACCCTCAGTCCAGTCTTTTCGTAGAAAGAACGGTCTTCCAACACGCATAATCCAAACATTGTCGTATCTATAAATCCTATCGAGTCTCTCTGGTACGAAGTCAAAATATGAAGGGGGGTACAAAGCATCCGCCTCGGCTACAATTACATAGGGGGTGGTAGCTTTCTCGCAACCCAGTTTAACCTGTCTCCACTCGTTGTATTCGTTAACCCCGACATCCCCGACACAAATATTAAATCCAAAATCTAGGGGTTTCTGAGATACCGAAATTAAAGGTAAGTCGCCTATAACATCTAGCAGTCTCTTTCGGATATTGCTAGCAAAAGGTTCGCGTTCTGTGTTTGCGGTGTAGTATATTACGGTTGCAAGCTCTGGTGTTAATTTCATTTTACAAAAAACCAACTAGGTCTTCCTCCGCCTTTCTTTGTGCCCTCATCTATAATAAATAAAGGACTGATTTTATAAATAGATACCCAGTCACGAACTACATATCCCGCATGACTTCCCATCATAGGTTCAAACATATAATCGTGTCCTGATATAATTCCACCCTTTTTGACTTTCTTGCTCCATGCGTTTAGGTCTTCCGTTACATGAGCGAAGTCGTGATTGCCGTCTATATAAACAAAATCCAAACTTTCGTCTTCAAAGTCTTTTACTGCATCCATACTAAACTTTCTTATAAGCTCTATATTGTAGGGGGCGCAGTCCTCTACGCACTTCTTGTAAAATTCCTCCGGGTTGTGCCTTGTAAACTGGTCGTCATAAGTTACCCATGGGTCAATGCCATACAGTTTTAAATCTGGAACTTTTCTTGCTAAGCATCTTGCAAACCTACCGAGTTCAACACCTACCTCAACACCTACAGTGAAACCAAGGTCTGCAAAGATTTCAGGTAATTGATGCCACCTAGAGCCGTTAATAACTAAAGGCGTGTCTCCTTCTAATTTAAACTTATCTACAATGTACTTACTTACCGAGTCCATCGTAGAACTCCTTTGGCCAGATTGGACTTCCGTTCTTCTCGTCAAACTTCTTAACGAGCCAAGAAATAGGAAGGGTCTGCTTGTGCCAACCTTCCATCCCCATCCATCTTTCCCACATACTGGGATTGTTGGGAAGGTTGTAACCACGCTTCTTTTTATGCCAGTGGCTATACCAGGTTTTCTTATTAACAACCACTCTTCCACCCGATAACCAGCACTTCATACCTACTTCTAAGAACTCGTCTCTAAAACCACCATAAACTGACTCGTCTAGGAGTTCCAGTTCTTTGAAGTAGTCCTTGTGCATAAAATAAGCAGAGCCTTGAGCTGTCATTAAATCGTCTATTAACACATTTTTGAGGTCTTCTCTTTTGTTGAGGGCGTCCCAGTTCTTGCCGTGAAGTCCGTACTCCTTGTCACCCGCCCCAAAAATATCATTCTTAGCAGGAGCATAAGGATAGGAAAGGTACATATAATCAATGTCAGGTCTTGAGTCGATTTCTAACTCCCAAGTTTCAGGTAAGAGTCTTTTCCTTCGGGGAACGACTACCCAGTTGGGTTCGCAGTCTGCCATAAGTTTGACATCAAATCCTTCGTCTAAAGAACAATGCGCATCTAGTTTGAAAATATACTTTGCTTTAGACATCTCTACTGCCGAGGTAACTGCGTTTCTTAGACCTCTGGATTCTCCCCTGTGAATTATGTGTAGTCTGTCGTCATCTTTGAGTGGGGGGTCTGGCCAGTACCCATCAAGGACTACGATTACATCGGTAGCGGGTCCTCTGGATTTTAAAAATATCTCATCGATGGTTTTCTGGAGATAGGGTTCGTTTCTTGCGGGAATAATTACGCTAACTGATTGGTCATATAGTTCTGTCATGACAGAGATTGTACTATAGTTTTAGGATAATTTCAATGTTTTTTTGGGGCGTACTTACTGAGAAAGAAGTATTCTTTTCCTGCGTTGTTGACGAGTTCCTTGGCCATTTGGGCGACATCTTCATCAAATCTGGCATCCTTTTTCCTCTGCTCTTCGTTATTTATGTAATCAATCATATTCGTTATATCCGACACCCTGTTGAATTTGGATATGTCTAGTCTCTTGTTGTTTTTGACGTATTTGTAGGTTTCTTCAAAGTTCATTTCATTTTCTCCACAATTTCGGGTAGGTCTGGCCAACCCTTTATAGAGTTAATTGTACTCTCTTCCCAGAACTTTGGCTTGGTAACGAATTTCTCAGGAGACCACTTCCTTCTTGTAAGGTTGGTTCCGTGGTAAAGGTCGAGGTTGGGAAATTCAGGGTAAAACCTTTCCATGCGGTACATATTCTTCCATTTGATTCTTTTATGGGTCATGGGTTCAAAGCCCACTTGATAACTAAAGCCGTTCTCTTTCACATACGCTACACGTTCTCGGTAGTGTGTTAAGAGGGGTTCTCTGTACGCTACAAGCCCTGAGAGGGGTCCCATATCGTAATGTACGGCAAACCCATCTTCTAGTCTTACCACCCAGTAGTTTCCATTATAGTAAATTGTGTCTTCTCTTTGGGGGGTGAAATCAAAATGGGTCCTGTGGTAAAGGATGTCCGCCTCAGCGAAGAATATTATGTCTTCGGACATGTTTTCAAGACCCATTAAGATATTTTCAAATAAGGTCTGGTAACTCTTGGGTGTGGGAGAGACGAAGTTCCTTCCGAAATCCGTAGGTTTTAAAGTCACGCTTGTGATGGGGAAACCTGATTCAGCAATACTTTCCTGACACCTTTTAGCAACTTTGTCGGGAAGTTCGTTTGAGGAATAGTACAGAATACCCTTAGATGGCATTTATCTCCTTCTCGTCTTTGACGTTTATCCGGGCTTTACCAGAAAGAGCGGCACGCCCGATAAGTTCAACACATTGTAAAAGAGAGGTCTCCTTTAAGTGGTCTACGATTACGTTCCAATCTGCGTGTACGGGGATGCCAAGTTTCATGCATTTAAGACAGAAGGCCATATCATCTGAGGTAATCATTATCCCGTACTTATCAAAGAGTTCCTCAAAAGGAGCCCAGTTCTTCTTGTACATCTTTTCAATAACATGGCGTTTAATCGCAATACAACCTGTGGCTACAGCGTCTACTTTTTGTACGCCTTCCCTTCGGTCTTCTGGAACGAAGTTGAAGAAAATCTTTTCTGGGTACTGGTTTCTATCTAGGTCGAAAACGTGGAAGTTGAGACCTTTGGAGCTTCTGCCCGGGTAGACACCCCCACAAACATCTAAATCGTGTTCAAGCATAACAAAGGGATTTTTAATAGGAAGATTATCTTCATCAAACATAAAAAGCCAGTCCCAGTCTCCTTCAATAAACTGCTTACAGATTTTGTTTCTGTTATTGGGAATCGGCCTAGCTGAGGGGAGAAAGAGTTGAAACTCGTACTTATCTCGGTATTCCTGCATCCAGCCAATAACCATAGTTTCTAGCCCCGCGTGGATTGTTCCGAGGTTTAGGATATTAACCATCACCTTTTGTCGTGACATGGTTCAAGGATACACTAAACCCCCGCTTGGTGTCAACGAGGGTTTGTGTGTTAAGCAGAAGCACTTATTGATGAGCTTACTGAAGCACTCTTTGATGCACTAACCGATTCACTGATAGATGCACTAATTGATACTGATGAACTTACCGAAGCGCTAATAGACGCGCTGTAAGACTCACTAATTGAAGAGCTCACTGAAGAGCTTGAAGAGCTACTTATAGACGCACTGATGGATACCGAAGCACTTACTGAAGAACTTACCGAAGCGCTAATTGATACTGACGCACTTGAAGAACTACTTACTGATGAACTTACAGAAGCGCTTACTGAAGAACTTACTGATACTGAAGAACTACTAGAAGCACTTATCGAGCTACTAACTGAGGCACTAATTGATTCAGAAGCACTTATTGAAGCACTTATCGACATACTCAATGAGTGGCTTACTGAAGAGCTTGTTGACTCTGACGCACTGATAGACGAGCTTGTCGAGGCACTTACCGATGAGCTGGTTGAATGACTTTCAGATAGCGCAACGTAAGATGGCCTGTCGTCAAGTGGTCTAAATTCACACTCTACCAACATTGTGGCAAGAGTCTGAGAGTCTCCTGCTAAGACTAATCCTACTCTGTCTCCTGCGTGGAAGAAGTTTAATCCTCTTTCCCTTTGTGGATATGGGTAAGTCGAGTTTGTAACAATAGTACCTGTTTGGACTGTGTTTGCCGTTCCTTTAAGGTTTATAGTTGCATTTACAGCAACATTCCCCGCACCAGAGGCTTCCCCATCAGTCAATCTTTCGACCGACAGTGTTACAGCATCAGCGTGGTCTCCTGCGGTTCCGTGTACTTCCTTTACACTTACGAGTTCGCAATCAACAGGAACAATACCAATAATCTTGCTAGCAATAGAAGATGCCTGATAATCTTTTATGAGAAAGGTATCTCTATGCGTGGGAGCTATATTTCTTGTTCTTACTGACATAATTTCACCTTCTTTCTAAATTAACCTTAAATAATTAGTCTATCGGTCTAAACTGGCAAACTACAATCATATTTGCACACGAAGTAGAAGCGTCAGCTAACTCAATCCCAACTCTATCTCCAGCAGCGAACTGATGGATATTTGAGGTCGTAACTATAGTCCCTTCTTGAACCGTATCTGCAGTCCCCTCAAGGTCAATGCCATCTACGGCAACTACTTGGTCTCCGTTTCCAGAGGTTTCAGTACCTTGGAGTCTTTCAATTCCTATGGTTCCTGTTTGTCCTGCAGCTGTTCCGTGAACTTCATAAACTTTCACGAGTTCAGACTTAACTGGGACAATACCTATAACTTTACTAGCTATTGAAGACGCTTGAATATCCGTTACTAAAAACGTATCTCTTGCGGCTTCCTCTAAATTACGTCTATAAATCATCTAAATCACCTCCTAAATAAATAAGGGAACCCTCGCGAAAGGGTTCCCAAGTTGATAGTTTACCCCCTTTCGGGATACTTCATTTTACGATTGAATAATCGACCTACTGAACATCGCGCAAAAACGCGTGTGCTTTAGGTTTGTCTGTCGTTAAGTCTGCATACCAGTAAAGGACTGCTTCATAACTATCTTCTCCAGATACTCTGGAAAGAACTGCACCGTCTCTATCCATCCATGACCAGTCGGACATCTGCATTATCTGCAAATGGTCTGTGTCCACGAAGAAGATAGTGTTTGCGGGACAGTCTGCATCTGCTACCCAAGGCATTCCGTTGTACTCTAAAGCTGAGAAACCACCGTCAAGTTTCATAGTGTTAACGAACCTCTTATCTGCTACTACAAGTGATGCATAAGCATCTCTTAAAGCGTGGTCAGATATGATAAGGCTTGTTTTTCCACCGTTGATTTCGACTGAGGTTAGAGAAGCTTGAATCAAATCCAATGTCAAATCTCTTAACGTTCCACCATTACTGTCGGTAGAGTTAACTGAACAGTTCCAGTAAGGATAGGATGTTCTTGAGATATTATGAAGGGTGTCGACATAAGTACCATCATCGATGATACCTTTCAAACCCATCATTTCGTAGGAAGGATTCAAGGTAAGCGAACCACCACCCAATGCTCTTGCTCCGTGTCTTATAATCCAGTCATTATCTGCTACATCAGCATTTGCCGCTGCGGACAATTTAGCTGCTGTTGCGGATGAAATTGTGGATAAAGTAAGACTCGTTCCAGATGTAGTTACGTCTCCAGTTGCGGGGTCGATAATATCAATTATCATCCCTTCCTGAAGCCACCTAGTGCCGGGGTTGTCAAGAGTAAGCGTGACTTCTGTTCCTGGGTCTCCGTTAATTATTGCTCTTACTGCAGTACCGTCATTGAAAAACTGGTAATTAACCTCCTTCTTCAAGTCTGCTGTAACACCTTTAATTTCAGATTCCAAGGCTCTCGCCATAGCTCCTTTGTCGTTTTTAGATGCCTCGATTACTGGGCCGGACACGCTAATTCTACCTCTGTTGTATTTAACATTTCCATAGGGATTTGCGTAAGCCTGCTTACCTGCCGTAGGTAGACCTGTTTCAGTTCCTGCACCCACGCCAGAGTTTCTGGTTGTGTGTGTGGTTATCTGCCACCGTTTACCTGAGACGTCTCTTTCATTTCTTTCTATCTTTGCGGATAGAATATTAGTGTTGTTCAACTGCTCCCTTATAACGGGTAAGTAGTCAATTTTCAACGCTGCGTCAAACGTACTTAATATTTGTGCTGCCATAATGTAATCACCTTCTTTAGTTGGCTAATTTATATACTTATTCTAAATAGGTTAGGAAAATTACATTCGGCTTACTGCTCGTCTGGATGCCTCAGCGAACGAGGTTGGGGGTGCGGTCTCCCCGGGTTTCTTAGGTGCTTCGGTTGAAGTGTCCTCTGTTGAGGTTCCCCCCGATTTACCTTTCATAGCCGCTTTTATTTGTTCATCCAAATATTCGTCCCAGTGAAGTTTCTGATACAAAACCTCTGGGTCGTATATTTCGTTGGTCGGTTCCTGCATCTTTCTTAGGATTTCCACCCTGTCGAATTTCTTGCCATACTTTTTCTCTAGTTCGGTGAGACGGTTATTAAAGACTTCGTTTTCTCTTTTTACTGATTCTTCTTTGTCTCTCCTACTTAAAGCTTCCTGTATGACTGGGGATACGATTTGAACAATCGCGTCCTTAACAGACGGGTCAACATTTGCTAAGAGCTGATTCTGGGCAACCGATTCTTCAGCCGTTTTCTTATTCCTAGCCTCAGTCTCCTTATTAGCTCTTTCAATCTCAGCTAACTTTTGAGACCTTCTTGTGAACTCTGGATAGAAATTCTCTTTCCACTCTTTTGAGAGGGTAGCAGAATCTACCTTTCTACCATCAGGTAACTCGAAGAGTTCCTTCTCTGGCGTTTCACTTTCTGTTGTTTCCGACTGTTCCTCGACGGGTTGCTCGACTTGAGCTCCTTCTTGGGCTTGGTCTATTGTTTCTTCGTTCATAATTTATGACTGCTTTCGCTTAGTCAATACTAATTTTATCACCTTCAATGTCGTGACGTCAATAGTGTTTTAAAATCCACCCATTTGTGGGGGTTGCTGCATCTGTTCGGATTGTCCGCCCATATGCGCACCCAACTCACCTTGAATGTGTGTAGCAAAGATTTGCTTTACCTCTTCCGGTAGGCTTCTGAACATATCTGTCTTTGTAAAATCTATGTGTGCCTGAGTGTGGGTGATGTCAGCTCCCTCGGTTGGAGGAAGTGGCTGTCCCTGCGCCATTGTCATATTCTCTTTATCTGCCATACCCGCCATATCCGGTCCTTGAGGTTGCTGTTGTCCACCCTGTCCTTCGGCGTGTCCTGCGATTGCTAAATCCATCTGTCCTTGTTCAAGTCTTTGGTCTCTTGCCTTCGCAGAGAGTTCTTCAACATTAGGAAACTCGAACTGTCTTAAAACTTCCTCAGCAGGAAGGACTCCCATCTCGGCTAGTTTCATCATTGTCTCTCTTTTCGCCTCAAGTGTGTGACCGAGCCAAGAGCCTATCTTTACAATAACCTCGTTATCTTCCGTAATTATTGTCGCCCCCTCTGGTCGCTGCTTTGCTCCCTGTCCTATTACTTTCATATATTCCTGACCTTCTTCGGGTTCGGCAAGTTTTATAATTCTTGAGACTTGGTACTTCTTGGCGATAATATCGAGCATTCTTTCAAAGATTACCGATAGGAACGACTCTAGGGACTGTGTAAGTCCTGTTAGATTGTTCGCATCCGCAGCCTGAATTGCCTCTAAAGTGTCTCCAGAACGAGCGCCTGTGGGCATCCTACCTAGGGCGGCATCGTGAGCACCGAGAGTGTCTTCAATGTAATTATTAAGTTCGTTTGTAACAGAGTCGTATCCAGAGGGCATTGGGTTCATTACCATCTGCTGGAAGGTGCGACCTTTATTGATTTCTAGGACTTCACCCATTTCGTTTGTAACCATTCCCGCTCCGTGACCTTTTTCAGCAATCAGGCGGAATACGAGAGCCTGATTCATATACATTATCTTTTGTGAAACCGACCTGTCTATCGCCTTGTTCAAAGGAATAGCGTCAGTAACCCACGCTCTTTGATAGACTTTCAGGGGGTTCATAGATATCTGGTAAAAATAGATTGGAAATTCCTTATCTGGTGAGTCTTCTTCGAGTAGAACTTGGTCTCCAGCATAGGTGAAAACCTTGATGTGACCTTTCTTTGAGTTCTTTTCATCGTCCCAAAGGTGGAACTCTTTTACCGTTACGGTAGGAATAGCCTTATCTTCGTTTGAGCCCATCTCTTTAGTTAGGATTTTGGCTTTAAGCCTTGATGTCGCCATTTCTTCATCGGGCTTGACTTCTTTTCTGGTTTTTTCATCATATCTTTTGTCTGCTTTAACCTCGTCTACCGACCTTACAGGAGTCTTGGCGACAAATCTTCCTACGAGTCTTCCTGCGTAAAGTCTGGCTCTTTTATCAAAGTAAACATCAAATGGGTCGTGCTGTCTTACTCGGAGTTCTCCAACACCACCTTCGGCTTCTGGGTCCCAATCGACCTCAACAATTCCGACTGAGTTGGAAAGCCCTGTATCTACGACTCCTGAAACCATCTGTTCCAAATGCAGTTTTCTATACAGAAAGTCCATTGTTTTGCCGAGTCTTCTGGCGTTGGAAATTGTGTCAGCGTCGATGTCGCCCGGGATTACCTCAGCTTTGGGTTGGGTTCTTGTAACATAGTTTTGAATTGCTCTTTTTGTTGAGCGGATTTTATTTATAACCATCCTAACCTCTCCCCTGCGCTTCGGGGGATTGGCTTCGAGCGAACCTGTGACTGTATTGACAGCCATATAGTGCTGTCCGTTTTCAAACTGGTAGTTCTGATACCACTCTAAATCATAGGGTTCGCGGGATTTTTTGACATCGTTTAAAAGGGATTCGCAATAAGCAATCTTCTCTTTGTCGTCTAATTTGTCCCAAGGGCGGTTTTCGATAGTTATCATTTTTCTTTAGCCTTTATAACCCGCTCTATTCCTGCCTCTTCCATACTTACATAGGGGTCTTCCTCTTCTTTAGGCGAGTCCTCGAAAGGCTCATCAAAGTCCTCGAAATCGTTTAGGTTCATTTGTAGGAACTTTCTTTCCTTCCTGTTTTGTATGTCCGAGTAAACTAGATAGCCAAGTTGTAAGACGATTGTCGCAAATAGAAATATATCCATATACTGTTATTATACTTAATATTCGTCACCAAGGAAAGGGTCTGTGAACCTGTCAAGGTTTAGACTCTGTTTATTTAAAATATCCTGTAGGTGACTTCCTGATTCCTTATAAGGTTGGTCTGGGGTCTCGGCCGAATAGGCTATATCCTCAACATCTGTGAGGGCATCAATCATATCGTCTCTCTTACTTCGTGGGAAATGGATGATTTGCTCTTCTAAATCGAACATATCTCTTTTAATAAAGACCTTCCCTCTTTCAAAGCGGGGTTGTAGAACCGAACGGATTCTGATTTCCTTTCTAACTTGGGGTCTGGAGGTGATTTCCATTAATGGTAGGTAGATTTTCCTTCTATCTTCTTCGTCGTGGATTGGGAGCATTATCCCCTGTGCCTGTCCTATCACTTCGAGGGTCATTGTGATAGGTTTCCACTGGGCGTGAACCGCAAAAAGCTGTTCTATAAGCTCAAAAGTAGTCCATTGTCCGCTTCTTACCTCTAAAACCCACCAATTATTATCTGTGTCGACCCCCACGACCACGATTGAGGACTCATCTGCCGTCTCTGCCTGACTTACGGCGGGGTCGCAGACCGCAAAGACGTTTAAATTAACGGGAAGCTTGGCATCCCCCTCCCCCCAGTACTTAATTTGGCTCTTTTTGATGAGGGCGGAAGCTTCGTCGACCGGATTGTTCAAATAAAAGCTCGAAAATATGTAGGAACCTTGGAGCCCTTTGAGTTCTGTGAGTTTTTCCTCACTTAAAAGCTCTGGAAAGTACAATTTCCCGTCATCTTTGTACGCTCCTCGGATGTAAACATCGATTTCTTCCCCGAATTTCTCCTGAATCCACGAATAAAGCTCGTAATACGACCAACGGGTGCCGATAATGAGCATTTCCCCATCATAATCTAGCAAAGAAAAGGCTTTTTTCCACCAATCTATCACCTTATCTGCTTGAAAACGGGTAGCAGAGTTCTCGTTATTGACTAAGTCGTCGCAGATTATCCTCGAATAGTGCTGAGAAACCAGATTCCCGCCTACTCCCACGGCTGTAATATTGGCCTCTTTGCTTCCCAGCCCCTTTCCTATGACATCTATTTCATCTTCATTCCACCTTGATTTGGGGTCGTAGAACTCCCCGTATAGCTTCTTTAACAGGTCGTTTCGTCTGAATTGGTCTTTTACCTCTCCGAGGAATTTCTGGGCATTTCCAAGCGTAGCGTTGGCGATTAAAATTCTCTCGTTTCTATTTTGACAAATTGCTTGGATTGAACGCCCCACAGTAAAGAACGTGGATTTAAAAGTCGAACGGGGAACAAGAACCATCTTAATTCGTTTAGTGGAATTTCTATACCACCTCGCCCACTCACCGTGAACGTGGTCAACTAAAAGCCCCTGTCTTCTTACGTCCGTTTCTAAGATGTATTTGTTGAAGAAAAGCAGGTCTTTTAGTCCCTTGTCCTTTTTCTTTATTAGAAGGCTTCTATACAGTTCCTCTTTCGAGCTGGTCATGTTCCTCCATTATCTTTTCTAGTGCGGGTCTCGTTGTACCGGGCTTAAAGATTCCCCTTGCGGAAGCCATAGCAACGAGTTTTCTCCAAGGGATTTCGGAATACTTAGTATCTGAGATTTCTACCTCTTTATCGTAAGCAGGCGTGTGTTCTACTAAGGGGGCGTGTTGCCTATTGATTGCGTGGTCTGCCACGTTGTCTGGGAGATTTCTCGACTCTTTGGGCTTAAAAATATATGTCTGACCGCCGCAGCGGAACTCTACATTAAAGTTTGTCGGATTGAATATTATCATCTGCACCCCCTATCTCTACGACCTTAAATAAATCCTTCTTTGTCTTCTTATTATAAACGATTATCGGTAGGGATTTCAGAAAAGAATACATCTCCCTATTAAACTGCCTTACGTTTACTCTTAACATTTTCAACCGCCTTGTAAGTTACTGACAGAAGTCCGAATCTTTTACACTTTTCATTTTTACAAAAAAGAAATGAGGGGGGATAAGCCTCGTCGCCCCCGTTAAATACGGGTACTTCTAGTAACTCTTTTTCACAATCAACGCATAGAAATTTCATAGGGTAATTATGTCACGACATCGAGATTTATTCAAGTTGTTCATAACTTAGTAGGCTCGTCAGGGACTTTTGCTTGGATTTTTATGCTGGGTAAAACTTGGTGGAGACAAGAATCTCGGCGGTCTCCAAACCCCTGTACGAAAGAGCTAGGTAGGGTGTTTTTTCCACTAACCCACGAGCCTATTAAATTATCAAATTACTCAAGCTGCTCTTGTAACTCCCTGATGTGCTTATCTAACTCCTCTTCGGTCATGTCTACATTTAACGACATTGTGGTCTTCCGTTCCGCTGCGTAGACACCGCCTATTTTGTTGATTTCTTGGATGTATTTTAGGCGGGCGTCGTAATTTACGGAACCGTCCTTTTCCGTGGCATCTAGCCCTTCAATCAGTTTTCCTTCCGTGATAGAATCCGCCCCCAAAATCTTCTTCTCAATTAAAGAGGAGACTAAGGCTTCACGAAAATTCGGAGAGCGCATGTTATGTACCACGACCTGCGTAGCTGAGGCTCGGTTTTTCGTGTTATAGAATTTCTCCACAGATTCAACTATGTTCATCTTCTTGCCTTTACTGACTTTACTCGCAACGTCTTTAACAACAAGGTCTTGCTTGTAGGTCAGTCCAAACGGGTTTAGTTTAGTTCTTTTAGTCACATTCCTTATCCCGCGCAAGTTAGCCCAGGAAAAGGAATCTAACCAATAAAACTCAAGCCCTCGTCTAGTGAGACCTTTGGCTTCCAACCCAGCCTTCGAAGTTTTGTTGCGTCAAGGCATTGTCTTTCTATCTCTCCCTCACGACTATCTACTAAAATCGGGTTATTGGGCTTTTTCAATCTTATAGCAATTTTACCATAAAGCTCTTCTAACGAGGTCTCTTTGCCTGTGCCGACGTTGTAGGTTCCGCCTTCATGCATAACAAGAATCATCGCGTCTACTACGTCAGAGACGTAAACATAGTCCCTTGTCTTGTCTCCGTAGATTATCGCTCTGGAATCCTCACGGAGTTTTCTGATGTAATCAGCCATCGCTCCATTTACTTGGCGGGGTCCGTAGACTGTGGCTGGGCGAACTATCGTGTACCTAAGTCCCTGCATACCGTAGAATTTTATATAGTTTTCTGTCGTATTTTTCGTAATTCCGTAGGGGGCGGAAAGTTTAAAGGGCGCATCTTCCTTGGTCGGGCGCTTGGCTTCGCCATAAACGAAAGAAGAAGAAACGTATAAAATCGGCACCCCCCGCTCAAAACAAGCATCTATTACTTTAAGAGAACCTTGTAGCGTTTTAAAATCAAATAAAGGGTCTTTAACCGAGAGGGGTACGTTAGTATTTGCGGCGAGGTGAAATACGAAGTCTGGACTCTCTTCTTCAAAAACGTCGTTAATTCTACCCGTCGTGCTTCCTTTATAGAATGTTGCCTGTGGGTTTAAATTGTTCCCTGAGGACAAATCGTCAACGATAACAACCTCACAACCGTAGTCTAGTAGTTTATCTACGAGGTGAGAACCGATAAACCCGGCGCCCCCGGTAACAAGTGCTTTCATTCTCTTGAACACCCCCCAATTAAAAGGATAATAACTATAATCCAAAATAGGCTCATTTCGACACCTCTTGTAAAATCAACCAACTACCATCAAAGCAAGCGTAAGCAACATATCCGATGATTAGAATCAAAGGAAGCGTCCACAACGTCCACTTAGAAGTTAGAAGCCCCCACACCGTGAAAGTCAGAACTACACCTAAAGGAATGAGAATTAAAGGAATCATGAATGCTCCTTTAAAGATTTAAACAAATGCTTCTTACACATAGGAACCTCCAGCTCCTCGCCGTCTTCCCAGACCTTTCCAAGTCCTACGGCGTCTTCCATACAGCTGAAAGCTACACATCTTCCTAACGGCTCTTCTTTCTTCTCGAACCCCCTAGGTCCTTCGGTCTGATTTAAAGATATAGGCATTTCTGGAATTTTTGAAAAATTTTTTGGCGGAACAACATTGGTATCTACATTTGTATCTACTTTCGTCAATACCAATGCCGGTACACCGAGTCTTGTTATAGTAACGGGCAAATCCTTAACTTCATTAAAGAAATTCTTGTGGAAAGTCTTTATGTTTATATAACGCATATACGATAGAGTATACCATTGTATATCCTATTGTCAATACCTTTATTTAAAAAAATGCTATACGATTTGGTGGGGGGTCATGTAAATATTTTTCAAATGAAATCACATCGCACCTATACCCCCCTATAGACGTCGTTATACAGTGATTATACGACGTTGCGTTGTTGATATATCAATGTATTTGCTATGCTTATCTACTATGAGCTATGAGTGGTGGCGTCTGACATACAACAGGGACACAGGGACGAGCCGGATATAACATAAAGAACGCTCACGCTACCTACTACTCACACTTTACCCGGATATCCTTATTCTATTATGTATTACTATCTTATCTACTGCTGGGGGCGTCAGATTTATAGCCTGATATATCCCGCATATTTCCCGCAGGATGTTTATTGGGGTATATATAGGGTATCTTTTAAGTGTTTGGGGGTGTTAATTTTAACAGGCTATTTTACGGGTAGTTAGTATCAGCTCATTAGTTAATAATCGACTGTAGGGCATTGTAGAGCGTCGTTTTTGTTGTTATGTGGGCATTTCAAAACTACTGGTATGATTTTAGCCTTTAGGTATCACATTTCCAGCAATTCCTTTAATGCCTTGTTTTTGTTGTTGTTAAGCCATAATTTCAAGCGTGCTTACTCAATTCTATTTGTAGTTGTATAGTTGTAGCGTATCATATTACTTAGTAGTTGATTTATAAGGAGGACATTATGACAGATTTTACAGTCCGTAAGCCTAGCCGTAAGGTTAGGGAGAGTGCGAAGGTGATTGTGTTATTTAATTTAATCGGTAAGAGAGTTTAAGTATCAATTTGATTTGAACGGGGGTGAAAACTTTATGGAAATAGACGTAGCAGAGTTTGTTAAAACCAAAAAGCCTAGAAAGAAGAAAGTTGACACCAGCAGAAGCGTGTACCTCATCAGTGGTGCTATTCTACTTGGTGTATTACTTGCAACCGTAGGTATTGTAACGGGAGTGCGAACAATAGCAGAATGGGGTGCTGCGCACGAGATAGTGGGACAGCGTGTACTTTCGGTGAGTATTCAGGTGCCTTTTAGGATACAGGAGAGAAAACCTGTGGAGGTGTTAAGTCCCTTGGGTGAGGCGATGTTAAAAACATTGGACAACCCATTATCGAAAACCCAAACAGCCGTGATGGAGAAGTTTGGGGCAATAGAATTCAAAGTGATTGATGCCGTCATTAAGTGTGAGTCTAACTACAATGCTGAGGCAATGCACTACAATTCTAACGGAACATTTGATGCGGGTTTAATGCAGATAAATCAAGTGCATTGGAATACTGATTACTGTCCTTATGGACTAAAAGACCTGTTGGACGAAAAGAATAACATTGACTGTGGATACCAGATTTATCTAAGGCACGGCAAGAGCTTTGAGGCGTGGTCTAGTGTAGGAAACGGGTGCGTAGCAGATAAGCTATAAGCCCAAAGGAGAGAGTGTTATTTAATTTAGGAGGATAAAATGGACATAGAAAATGAATACCTGCCGTGTGATGCTCAGGACGTTGACGAGATTACTAACGAGGTTAGTGAAGAAGACTATATTAATATGGTTGAGTATGTAAGGGATTGTATTGAGGGGGGTGTCATCTCAGAAGAAGAAGGCAAGGAGCTTTTAGACAATGAGGACTGGGATGAAATCCGCCGAAGGATGGAATATGAAGACGAATAACTATTACATAATAAGATTTAACGACCTGAGCATTGATAAACAAGCGGAAATCAAAACAGACCTAGAAAACAGACTCAAAGAGGACGTGAAAATCCGTGAGTATTTACTTGATTTGTGTGGGAGTGACCCGTTTGATATAGATAAGCCTGATTGTGATAAGATTTCCGACCACATTGCGGGTGTCGTGGAAACAGGCTGTGATAAGGCAAGTTGGGAACTAGGTGTGGAGTTATCCATATGATGTACGGACTAGGGCTATTTATTATATGGGTTTCGGCGCTACTTATTTTAAGTAAGGGGGATTGACACTATCATAGTAGTGTGGTAGTATACACATATGAATTATTCAAAACAGCCAGATGGTGGCTACTACGAGAATAAAGAGTGGTACACCAAGCGTAACGCAGAGATGTATAAAGACAAAATGGAAGGGAAACTGAGTAATGCCGAGCTTGTAGCCAAGTATGGTATCTCAGCTCCAAGAATTGCGTACAAAGTTAGACAGGAAAGGACAAAAAATGAGTTCAAAAGAACTAGATGAGATTATAGAGGGAAAGAACTATCCTACGGCTTCAGTTACCTATAATGTAACAAGTCCGACAGGATTTGGACTTCTCTTAACGGTAAGACGAGATGATGAAGCGGAGCTATTTGAAGTGATGAAAGATATTGAGAACTTTCTCATAGATAATAAGTATACGCCTGAGATTAAGCGTACTTTCGGGGGTGCCAAGCCCAAAGAAGTTACCGGGGATAAGTGTCCTAAGTGCGGACAAGATTTAGTCAAATTCACAACCAAAACAGGAAAGACAGGTGTCCAATGCTCTACTAGGAAGTATGATTTTACGACCAAAACTACCTCAGGGTGCGATTATATTAAGTGGGACGAGGAAAAGTCTACTCTCCCTGCCTCACCTGCACAGAGGGCAGTTTTAGAGGCTAAGGGACTATTCCGTGAAGACATGGGATATGCAGAGGCGGCTGAAATTTTAGTTAATTTGAAAGGATAATATGGAACCAATCGAACCTGAAACGTCACCATCAGTGAAAAAAGAAGCCTATCCGAAGCTGGAGAACTTTTACGGAGCTTTAATGGATATGGTCGACGGAAGAAAGATTACTAAGGTTGAATGGGACAATAAGGAAGAGTATGGATTTATGAAAGGCGAAATAATCCATATTCACAGGAATGGTAAAGACCGCGGTTGGCTTATAAGTAAAGCAGATATCGAGGGCGAAGATTATTACACACTTTAGTGTGCGTTGAGTGGGGGTGTCGACCCTCACGATTATGGACATTATAGTAGGAATAATAATAGGAACATTTGCATTAGCCTTGTTTTTCGGGGTGGTGTTAATTTTAATAACTATTCTCTCGCTAGTATGTGAGTCATTTAAGGGGGACGACACCCCCGGGAAAGGAAACTATGACCGAAGCCGAAGCAATAAAAATAATCAAAGAAACCACAAACCTTGAAGGTAAGTTATTTGGTTTGAACGAACTAAGGAAAGTTCGGGAAGGAAAAATATGAAAGAGGTAAAGTTCGGTGCTTATGATAAAAAACTAAGATGGGATGGTCGTTCTGATGTCGCAATAATTGATTGGGACAGCAAGTGTGTGCTAACGAGGGAAATTTGGAACGAGGATAAAGAAACAGGAGAAGCTGATTGTCAGGCTTTTTTTGACGAAATAGATATAGTTCAATACACAGGACTCAAAGACAAAAACGGTAAAGAGATTTATGAGGGGGATATTCTAAAGAATACCTATCCTGCTGGTTACAGTACCTACGAAGTGCAGATAGGAATTTTTGACAACCACGAAGGTTATGAGGATAACGAACGCGGTTGCGGGGTATATCTAAAACAAATATTTGAACATTACTATGTTGAAAAGTGGAAAGAACAGGCTTACGACAAGTGGTACGGGGATGGAGAGGAAAAAATCAGTAACATCTTTGGGTATCCAAACATAAATGAGCTAGAAGTAATCGGCAACATCTACGAAAACCCTGAGTTATTAAGGAAAGTGAGGGGAAGATGAAAAAAGATTGTATGTTTCAATATGCAACTGACTTTGGGCGTTACGGGGGTATAAGTATCTATGTAGATACCGACCTGATAACAAGGAAAAAAGCCCTTGAACTTTGGAATAAAAACCTACCTAAAGCGAATAAGGAAATAGAAGATGGTGCAATAGTTGATATGGTTATTTGGGTTGATTGTTCAAGTAACACCGACTACCACAAAAGAGACGAACAACATAACTACGACCAAAAGGAGAACCTATGACCAAACAAGAATATAGACAGAAAGAAGAAAAAGCTATGGCACATAGAATATTTTTTGACAAAACTAGGATAGAAATATCACCTGAAATAGCTTACGCCCTCAACAAGATAGTTGACGAACTCGTATCTTTATATGAGGAAACACCGGGATTCCCGGCAACGGGTAAAAATAAGGTGATTCCCGGTAACGGGGGTGTCAGTAAACCCGACCAAAGATTTAGTGATTTCAAAGAGTTCTTGGCAGACAACTGCTACGACCTCAAAAAGTTCAAAGAGGGCAAGTACGACAGGAAGATATTTAAGTGGTTTCAGCCCGACTTAACCGAAACGGTAAGGGAAGTAGTTGGTGGGGTAACGAATAAGGTAACGAAAAAGCATGACCGACCCGTTGAACCCATTAGTGAACCCGACGACTTGATAGAAGAAATACTAAGAGCCTGTTTTGATAGCGAGTACAACGGATTTAACTTTGCAAGAGCCGAAAGGGAGCTTTCTACTCTCATAAAGAACCTAGCATATCTGACAATTACGAGAAAAAAGAAGGCTTTTAGGGAACAATTCACAGAGGAAGGCAGTTTCAAAGTGTACGGAACACCTAATGAAGTATTTGATTTCTTTTTGGAGGATTTACAATGAAAAAGTACAATAGTAAGGTTAAACCTAACAACGAGATAGAATATCCCAAACCAACTCAAAGCATTAGTGGGGGGGATTTGATAGAAGACTACAACGAGTTTTTGATTGATTTTTATGAGCAAGTCGGGATTATTACCAGAGGTAAGGGTAGCAGGGACTCAATAGCAAGAGTATTGAACACTTGTGCTAAAGAGTATCTAAGCCAACCCACCAAAGATAGCAGTAAACCCGACACTACCCAAAGCGTTGATGTGGAAAATATTAGAAAAAGGTTTGTAGGGCGGGTGGAAAGTGTACTAATGAAATATTACACAGTGATTGAGGGGAAATGTCTTGATGATTTATTAGAGGTTTTATACCCCGACCAACCCACCAAAGATAGCAGTAATAAGTTAAATGAAAGTGAGGGGAAGTGAAATATCTAACAATACAATCAAGAACAGGGCGTTTTAACCTCTGTGACCCATCGGAAGAAAGCGTATCAACTAACATTACCTTATGGGAATACGGCAATCCCGAACCTATAAAAAGGGTAAACATTAAAACCGAGTATGAAATGGAACACACAGACTTTGATTTTGAGGATATCGCTTTAGAGGTTATTAACCTGTTGGAAGCAGAGGACAAAAGATACTTTATCAGCACTAACCGACAAAATGTAGCCGATATGAAAAAACTTATTGAGGAGTGTTCAGATGATATACCGCAGGGACAAAAGCAGTTTTTACTTGATAGTTTGATTAAGAAAAGGGAAGGCGTGCAGGAGCAATTGGAGAGACTGAACAAAAGAATAGTTGAACTACAAGCTGATTTAGCCCTCAAAACCAAACAACCAAATGGAGAGGGGGAACATTGAAAACTGAATAGGGCGTGTAGTCTAGTAAGGAGTTTAGTATGAGTAAAGTAACAGATGAAAGAAGAAAAAATGAAGACGGCATAACAGCCGATTCTTCACAAGGACTCCCCGAAGTGTGTTGGATATGCGGTGCGGAACACGCACAAAAGCACATTGACGGGGACTCTGTTGTGGCGGAAGGTTGGCAAGACGCTACAAAACACAAAGACTGGTGTGAAAATATTGCCAGAAGGATTTACGATAGGTTCAACTCTACCTTTCGGGAAATCTATAACGTAATAGAGTTGTCCTTGCCTGACGAAAAGGCAAAAATAGCCAAGGACTTAATTGGCAATAAGATAATGGAAACCAGAAACGACTCCATTGAGTTTGTCAGACGCTTCCATTTGACGGACAAAGAGTGGCAGGACTCTCAGCCTGTAAGAAAGTAAAGTAATTAGTTTCTGCACGCCCTACTTAGTATTCAATTAAAGGAAAACAAATGAAAGATATAGATGAACAGATAGAGGAAGTAACACTACATAATAAGTGGTTTGAACTTACGGGCATTGAAATAAGCCCTGAAATAGCTGTCTTTTTACGGTGGGCATTCAAGCTAATACAAAAGGAAAGAAAAGAAGCGTTATTTGATTTCGCTAGGTGGCTCTATGCTCCTACGGTGGACTACGATTACTCCAACCTTATAAAGAAGTACCTATCACAAACTAAAGGAGGTAAAGAATGAAAGACAGAATAATAAAAACAGACAAAGGATATTTCTTTGGTACGGAAGCTGGTTACTACCTAAAGTTATCCGATGAGATATGCGATGTAATAGACGCACCCAATAGTAATTTTCAGGAAGAAGGTGAGAGGTGGGAAACTGTAAGTGACTTGATAGATGACACCCTAATTACCTACAAGATGTTCAATTCACAAACTAAAGGGGGTAAGGGGGAATGATTTGTAGGGCGCGTAACAACCTACGCTTGGAAATATCGGTTGACTAACTTAAGTAGTTGCGAACCGACGAGGTTGCCGCGCCCGACAAGTTATTTAATTAAAGGAGACCCCGATGAGAATAAAAAATAAGTGGTGGAAAGAAATATGGTGGTGGCTAGTTGAAAGGTTTACAAAATGAACGAAATAATAAAGATAGACCCAAAAGAGATGACGCTCCTAGCCCAAGAGGGGGAGAAGTTCATATTTAAACCGGAAGCAGAATCGGCTCTCCTTCGGTTGCACGAAACAATACTTATGCTTCAAGCCCTTGAAGATAGTGTTAAACAACAAATAGGGATACTTGGTAAAGAGTTGAATCCGAATTTTAAGGGGGTGTTAGGTGATAAGGTTAAGTGTATTTACAGGAAATTCGGTGCGAAGTATGAGTACGATTGGAAGAAGAAAGCAGATTGTGAGCCATTTTTAAAGAAAAAAGAGTATTTCTCGGTAGATGCTGATAAGGTGGATAAGTATTTTAAAGAGGTTGGTGAACTTCCAGAAGGTATCGCGGAAAAGGAAAGACCTGCTATTTTATCTATCACGTACAACGAGGAGGAAAATGAAAACAACCTGCCTGAACTGCAATAAAACCTTTAACGCGCGCCCGTACAATTTAAGAACGGGGAAAGATAAGTTTTGCTCAAAGGACTGCTATACCGAGAGCCAAAAAGGCAAAATGCCAACTAACATAGAGCAGTTGAGAAGCTTTGCTAGAGCGAAGAAAGGAAAGAAGTTTCCCGACTCCCATCCTGTAGGTAACAGGGGAAAAAGGTCTGAGGAATATAGAAAAATGAGGAGTGACTACATGAAAAAACACCCTATAAAAGAATTTTTTAACAGGGTACGAGAAAAGGCATCAGAAGAAACCAAAAAGAAAATGAGTTTGGCACAAAAAAGGATTGGAAACAGACCTCCCATAAATAGAGGCGATAAAGCGTGGAATTGGAAGGGCGGAATATCCAGAGTCAATAAAACAGAGCGACAGTATATTATGTCCTTAGCTGAATACAGACTGTGGAGAAAAGCAGTATTTGAGAGGGATAATTATACTTGTGTGTGGTGCGGTAGGAGGGGCGTAGAACTAAACGCAGACCACATAAAACCTTGGTGTGATTACCCAGAGTTGAGGTTTGCTATAGACAACGGAAGAACCTTGTGTGTAGAATGTCACAGGAAAACAGAAACCTATGGAGGTAGCAGATGACGAAAATCCGCTTATCGCATAGTTTAATCGCGACTTGGGAGCGCGGAGATACCCAAGGTGCTGTTGATATGTACTTCCACTTGAACCGAAAAGGAACTCAGCAGATGGAGGACGGTAAGCGTTTTCACGAAGAAATCGCAGAGAATATCAAGACTTATAACACACTCCCTGATTATATGGAGTTTACAGGGAAATTCCTTACCCCTAAGCCTGAGTTTGAAATCACCGTTCCTTATAATGAAATCTGTGATATTAAGGGAGTGTTCGACTGCCTTGACGAACCCAACTTATATGAGTTTAAAACGGGGGTGTCAGACTCCTTGGAGTGGGCTAGAACAGGTCAAATTCCGCTCTACTTTCTCATCTGTGAGATTGCAAACATAAATGTCGACCTAGCCTACCTGATAAGGCACAACCAATACGAAAAGAAGACAGATTACGCCATTATACATAATTCCGAAAGGCTTAGAGAAAAGGCTAGAAATATCGTAGATAGCGTTGCGCCAGAAATACATAAATTTTTCTCAGAAAGCGGACTTATATGATACTTCAAATAAAAGACGGGGAAACTGTAGCAACTTTTCCTAGTGTAGCCGAAGCTATGAGGGTCACAGGTATTACGAGTATTTACTGCGCTCTGCAAGGCAGGTACGACCAAGCCGGGGGGTTTAAGTGGAGGCGGGTATGATTAACGTAAGAACATTTGATAAGAAAAAAGGCAAGGAAGTCCGTTCTGGATATATTGAGGGGGATACCTTCTTTAGAAAAGTTAATTCTAAGCATTTTATGGTTAAGTATTCTGGGTACGGACTACAGGAAGATGTTCTAACTAGGCTTTTATCGGCGGGTGTCAAGTATATAAATATCACCACACACCGGGGAACAAGTTACAAATCTAAAGTATTTGAGTGGATAAAATACGGCAAGAAAGACGATTTTGGTCATGGGGGTCAGTTCTTTTTAAGCGTAAAATACATGTTATGAAGAAAAAAACAATTTCTAAATTAAAAAAAGATGCTTGGGATATATTCTCAAAATACATAAGAGCAAGAGACTGCTTGCTGACACAAGGAACGCTAGACTACGGCTCTTGCATCACCTGTGGGAGAGTCTACCCATTTAAGGAACTTCAGGCGGGACATTTCGTTGATAGTAGAACCAAGCCCGTTCTTTTTAACGAAGACCTTGTCCACGCACAGTGTTTTGGCTGCAACATCAAGAAAAAAGGCAATAAGGATTCTTACACGCCCAAGATGATAGAAATTTTTGGAATACCTGCAACCGTGGAATTTCTAGAATTACGACATAACAAGGACAAGACGTGGAGAAGAGAAGAATTGGAAGAAATTCTAGCGTTATATCAAAGAAAATTTAACGAACTTGCAAACTATTAGGATTGCGCCACCAAAGAAAGTAGAGTAACATTTACGAGACGGTATCTGCAGAGGCTACAACGTCTACGACCAGGACTATACATTTTAAATAATACTCCTGCCTGATAGGCTTCAGCGGATACCGCGTCTTATTCGAGGAGAAAACATAAACCCTCGACTGAGCGAGGGTAATATGTTAGAATGTCTATGTAAAATATCTATGCTAAATATATCATTAAAACAACTAAAAAGCAAGTCACGCGCCCTAATGGGTCGTTTTTTATATTCAAAATCGGTGGTTCTCTCGGCAGGCGTATAGCCGGAAAGGTAAGTACGGCTTCCTACAAGCAACGAGTTAAGAGCTAGTACCGAGTCTATTTGGGGAGATAAAACCCACAACAAGTAGATGTTTTTAAAAATACAAACTGATTGTATTTCTATCTAGATAAATAAAACCAGCAGTCTTTTGCAGGGGTTGTTCTAAAGCAGGGGTGTGGATAACTATGTGGATAACTCACCCTTTATGTGGATATCTCGTACTTACATTTGAAAGGGGGCTCGTGAGTAAACAAGAACTTCGTATTTTATATAAGCAGGGGAAACTAACCACTAAAGAGTATTTCCTTCAGCTGTCCCGTATTTTAAAAGAGAGTTGTCCGGTATCTGTTAAACTTGATGTTGTAGAATTTTTTGGCGATTTAGATTTACCATTAAAAACGGGGGTTTAGGCTTATTGTGCTTTTTCTGCTAGTTCTTCTAGCAACTTTCTGTTAACCCCAGGCTCTCTCAAAAAACGTTTAAATATTTGGTAGCCTGTCAATTTTCTATGACAGGGGTCACACAGTGTGACTAAATTATTGACATTATTATTTGTTCTACAGCCGTCTATGTGATGGACAGCCAGTCTACGTTCTATATAACCACTGCCAACAAAACCACATATTTTACAAGTAAAATTATCTCTCTCCATAACAGGAAGTTTGTTACCATCAAAATATTCTCTGTCGTGATTTATGGCGCTCTGTTGTGGGTGTCTAATTCTAAATAGTTTGGCACGTTCTCTGTTCCAATTAGGGTTCTCTAACTCCTTTTGTTTTGCGTATTCTTGCCACCTATTTCGTTCTCGTTCTAAGTTTTTCTTTCGCCAAGCCTTTCTCCTAGCGTATATTTTGTCTTTGCAGGACTCTCTCCAACACTTCTTAGAACAAAAACGCTTGTTGTGAACTTTGGCTACAAAACGCTCACCACACATTTCGCATTTCTTATCGTATGTTATTGCCATAGTTATATGATACAACAAACAACGAATAATGCAATACCCAAAAGACAACCCCTCTTTGATTTCTCATCGAGGGGTTTTTCTTACACAGAGCAGTGAATGTCCCAATGTTCACCTGACAAGGTGATATTTGCGATGCCGGTTTCAATCGGGTACATATTCTTTTTCTGTGCGTACGAGCCTTCGTATTCCAAGAACGAACCAGTTAAAACGAAATACTTTTCACAAGTTGCAATTGTGCGATTTCGCTTATCAATGGAGCGTCTTGGAACCTTGATTGAGAGCAGTTCGTGGGTGTGACCATACAAATACAGGTCAGCATCCGTGTGCTGTGCAGTACGCATTGCAGCCGTGAGCTTTGTGTGAGGGTACCAGGCGTTCGAGGAACCGTGCTGTGCGTGGACAATATAATTGTTTTTACGCACTTTCAGTTTCAAAAATGCCGAGTAACCCCCGAACGGGACCTTGAGCATTTTGGCTAGCACCTTGGAAACACGAATCCCCGAATCTTTCCAGATGCGTTCTTCGTGATTACCTTCCAAGACGACCAAAATCTTCTCCCGAATCGGAAGCAAGACCTCATACAATGCGTCAAGCTGTGCTTGAGGACTTCCAGTTTGCTCAACCCAACCAGCACCTACGGAGTTCTTACTGGCCGCTTCCATCAAGTCCCCCATCAGGATTACCTGACAGTCGGTTCGTTCAACGAAAGCCAAAGCCTTCTCAAACTTTATGATATTACAGGTGGGCGCACCGAGATGAACATCTCCAACAGGAACTAACAAAAGCTTGTTGCAGTTGAACTCTCTTGATACGGAACCGATTTCCCCGTTGTACACCCCCTTAAAGATTTTTAAGTGGTCTGTAATCGGAGCCTCTTTAATTTTCGCGTTCATTTTTTTGCTCCTTTTCATAGGACTGTATAGTGAGTTGCAACAAGAACGTACTTGATACATTTTAAGTATTCCTCCCGATGCATGTTCTCCAAAGCCCTGTCCTGAGCACTCTTAAGAGAGGTTGCTACCCCGTAGAAGAAATAAATTTCTTCCCCTAACACAACTTCGAGCACAACTGCGAAAACCACAATATTGCCCACCCCTCCTCCTTATTGGTTCGCACTCCTCATGACATACACGGCAGAAAACTCCCACTTAGTTAAATCAACGCCTTTGGAACGGGCGTAATTTATTAACCCTATGGAGTTTTCTACATCCCATGCGTCGGCTTCGGCGTCTTCTGCAGTAAAATGCTTTATAACGCCGTCAACGTGGCATTCTTCGTTACCGCACACAAATACCATTCTCCACCAATACACTTCACACCTCCTTCTTTTCTTTCTGGACGTACCCGGATAGCATTTATGAAAAGCCCGATGACATCTCGTACACCATGTCAAAAGGTTTTCGACAGTATATGCACCACCCCGACAACGAAAAATTACATGGTGCATAGTGAGTGGGTTGGACTTCGTGCCTTCACAACCACAGTTCCGACACCTATATCCGTCCCTCTCAAGTACAATATCCCGTACACAAGCCCTCGGACACAAGCATCGCCTCCACAGACTTATTGGTCTGATTAATTGTCAAAGTTCTTAGAAACCGACTAGGCCCGTAATGTATTTTGATTCGTATTCTTTTTTAGCTGTTGATTTTTCTTCCTCTTCTAAAACTCCGTATTCGTGTATACCTCTATCGACTGCTTTTAACGCAGCAATAGCTACGGCAACTGCGATAACTTTCCAATCTAGGATATTTCGTTCTAAACTATCAATAATTACGGGAAGGATTGCGATTAAGATTACTCTTAAAAACTCTGTAAAACCTTTTTTGGTTGCTTCACTTAGCACAAGTTCTCACCGCCTTAGAAAAAGAGCTTGAAATAGTTCAAGTCTTGAGTAAGACGAGAGACCATTTTTTACTTTTGCCTCCAATTTTAAAATTTTAGCGTCTAATACCTGTATTTTTATCTGACTATCGGCTATTTGGTCTTCTAAGGCCGTACGAACCTCTGTGAGAGACTTTACCTGCGTTTGGGCATCTGTTAGCATCTGGGATGTTGTAACGAGTTGTAGGGTCAATTCTGAGCCAGATTTTTGGAGCATTTCTATCATTTCTGTTTTAGATTGGACTTCGGCTGCATATTTCTCTTCAAGCTCCTTAAACTGTCTTTTCCAAGAATCTCTACTCGCTCTTAGCTCATCTATTTCTTTTTCTAGTTCTTCAATCTTGGGGGTGTCGACTTGGAAGGCGGATAAAATTGCGTTTGCGATAATTTTTGCAGTTGAGTCTATGTTAGTTTGTAAAGTTGTAAAATCTTCAGGTTTTCTATTTCCAACACCTGCTTCGAGAATTACACAAGGGGTCTTTGCCGAGAGATACTGCCACATATAATAGAATTTCGTATTAGCATTTGAACGCATCGCCTTGTTTGGCACCCCCGATTCTCTAAAATAGTATTCTCTTATAGCGTTAGCAATCCGGGTACTCTCTGCGGTAGCGGCATCAACCGAGGCATCGGGAATATCCACGAAACCTCCCCTATCGTTGTAAATATCCGCATCGTAGTGAATTGCTAGAAATAGGTTCCAATCCGTTCCTGTAACTTTGGGGTCATTCTGAGCAAAAGCGTCAGTTTCATAAACTTCAAAACCATTAGATTGTAATATAGCGGAAATTTTTGGAACGATTGCTGTTGTCCAAGACCTTTCTAAGGGCGCACCCGTACTGCCACTTGTCATTCCCTTGTGCCCGGACTGTAGGCAGACCTTAAACATTGCTGTATTATATCACTTTTTCACTTTAGGCTCAATGGGTTTTAGCTCTTTTAACATTGATATAAAGTGGATAGTCGCCCAGCTTGTCGCCCCCAATGTTAGAAAGATTTCATCTCCGAGGGTTTCGTCCATACCGAATAAATGTGCATAAATAAGCGTAGTTATAAGAGAAAGTACCATTACCAAATCCCCTATAAAAAGAAGGTTGGTCCATTTCCTATGAGCAATCCCCCGAAGGACAGTAAGAAGTACGACTGAGTAAGCAACCAGTCTGAAATAATCTAAAATTGTATCTATTAAATATACATTCATTTGTTTCCCACACCCAAATAGGTGGCTACGGCTCCTATAATTATTGAAAAAACACTTTGAAAAATCGCTAAATTCGACACCCGCTCAGACGTTTTAATAGTATTATTCTCGGTACTTTCAAGTCTCACAGCAAGTGCCTTATTATCGTTTTTAAACTCATCAAAAGACTTAGATAAGTTAGTTATCTGATTTTTAATTACTGCGATATCTTCCCCAATCGAGTTCTCTTTAGCTATTGTTAACATACCCCCTTTGTAACATAGTTTAATTATACCCTATTTCTTGGGCTCATAGATACGAGAAAATTCCCTTACAGCACCCTTTTTCTTTAAGAACTCGCCTAGTTTCTCTATATCTTCCTTGGTATTGTAGTATTCCATTTGTTTGGGGTCGAAGTTTGTTCCCTTAACGCCTAATAAAGCGTAGAGGGTTTTTATCGTCTTAGAAGTGTCGGGGTCGGCAAGTTTATCGGCTGTGAAGACGTATCTTCCAAGTACCGAAGTCAGTAGGTGGTATTTGTAGGGGTCGAGTTCTGAAGTATCTTGGCCTTTAGCCCCTGTTTTCGGCGCGTAGCCGAAAAAATCCTTGATTGGCTTGGGCATGCCCTTGAACCACGAAGGTGCTCTTTTGAAATCCTCTATTGGCTGGTCGAAGAAGAAGTTCTTTCCTGTGTATCTTTCTAGCGGAGCTTTTATCATAGGCGACATTGAGGACATAAATCCTTTCATATTAAGCCTATTCAAATCCTCTATAGGTAGGTTAGCTCCATAAAAGGTCTGGTCCCCAACCTTTATCGGGAAGCTCTCTTTCATATAACCCGGCATCTGGGCACGTTCTTCTGGGGAGATGTTAGAAACGTCTCTTGCTACTTTACCCACAGCCCCAATCTTTCCGGGTTGCTTTACCGAGGCCTCTAACATAAGAGGTATGTTGTTACGAGACCAAGTATAGAAGGGAATTATTCTTCTCATTACATTTCTTTCAAAAGGAGTAAAGGCTTCGGGCATATAATCGAACTGGTATTTGAATATCTTCTCAACAGCCTCATCCATTGTTCCACCTTTTCTAAGGGTATCTAAAGCCAAAGAACCCCTGTTAAAAGTCTCTATTTTATTCATTATCTTCTGCGTACCCCTTTTTATAGGACCTCCCTGAGCCCCCATCTTCCCCGCCCTGTCTAATTCTGCGGCAATATCCATGTAACCACCCGCATTTATAGCCCCTCTTTTACCTAACTCCTCAGCCAGTTGTTTATATGTTCCGGACCAGTTTTTAAATTTAACCACTTCGTCAGATTTATTTATTATCTTACCCACATCAAAATACACGCCCGGGTTTGTTACCCCCGCTATGAAATTATTAAATATACCACCTTTCAAGTTATTCATGTGGAAAGACGGAAATATGGATGTAACAGAACCCTTAAACCAGCCAAGTGCTTTATCGTATATTTTAAATAACTCTTTAGTGGAATCGTCATTTATAAAGACTTTGTTGATTTCTTCCATATCTCTTGCTATTCCTTCAGGAACCCAAGAAGCACCTTTTGCTCCTATTTCTACAAGGTCTTCTCCTGCTCCCATTTTAATTCCAGGAGTCGGAACGTACTTTGTCCCATCTATAATATTAACTTTGTCGTTGAAGAACTTTCCTGCTTTTTCCTGCATCGCACCATCTAGTATTCCGAAGTTGTCTGCAGCCTCGTCTCTTAGTGCTTTGGCGGTTCTTGCTCTTATGCTCCCAGCACCTCTTGAAGCGAGTGCTTTAAGCGCATCCTCTTCGAACAAGTCAAATTCTTTTTCTCCCATTCCTTTAAGCCAACTCCTGAATTCTTTGTTTATTGATTCTGCCGAGCCCTCAATGGTTCTAGATTTAGAAAATCCCAAACCTTTTTGAAGTGCTGGAATGTCAAACCCATATCTTTTTGTAAAATCTCTGGCTTCATCGGTAAGAACGTGAGCCATGTAGTTTGCTCTTTCTCCGACCTCAAACCCTTCTTTTAATTCCAACTCTCTAAGTTCTTTGGAAGACTTTTGTACAAACTCTTTAGTTTTAGTGGCTTCTGGGCCTAAATTAGTCCCAATTTTAACTTTGGAAAGGTCATCTTTATATAAAACGAATTCGTTCATCCCCTTACCCATATTGGCCCACCTACTAGGAGATTTATCAACACCTGTAATATCAACTTTAAGAACACTAGGAGTACCTCCTCTTTTTCTTGCGGCTTGTTTAGCCCAAAGTAACGCCCCCTTTGGATTATCCATCAAAGAAACAGGAAGGGTTTTAGTGTTCCCCCACTCATCTGTGTAGCTTCCTAACTTGAAACCTTCCTTTTCTATTTCTTTTGCTGCCGTGCTGTTTGTCCCGTGATATAAAAACTTTCTGTTTGTGCCTTCCTCTATTGCCTTACCTATCTCTTTTCCAGCACCTTTTTCTAATTTCTTTCCAGCATTTAGAATCTCGTCGTATAAGGAAGCCTCTTCGTATCTACCTGCTTTAATAAGTTCGTCTCTTTTAGATAGCCACTTAGTAGCGGTTTCTTTTTTAAGTCCGCCTTTTGTAACACGTGCTAGCGGACTAAATAACTCCGAAACATCCTGTACTACTTTCGCACCGCCTTCGGCAAGTGGTCCTAAAACAGGCACTTTAGAGACCGCTTTTACCGTTTTAGCTCCTACTTTACCCGTGGTTTTCAGGACACTTTTAGCTATCGCTCCTCCAAAGTACGTAGTTGGGTCAAGTAGAATGTCTCCTGCAATGCCGCCGATTTTAGTTCCAAGTCCTTTTTTAAATCCTAGTTTATCTACGAGGACATCTTCGTAAGTCTTCTTATCTGTCTGTCCCCCGCCCGTAAGACCTTTTAAAGAAGCCTGTCCCTGTGCTGTAGC